>JAALLO010000009.1_pt1 | contig 134788 bp, 142 predicted proteins | sample 7245941 | NCBI WGS metagenome assembly JAALLO01 (sample SAMN13049198, study PRJNA578106) | oil field metagenome | isolation source: filtered produced water from oil reservoir A2 | place: USA:offshore Texas | collected 2016 | reverse complement strand
ATTTCCTCTGATTCCTAGCTTTCTCATTTCTTTATGCATAGCCTTATAGGTCTTCCACTGTTTCATTTTCACCATTCTAAGTCTCCTGCGTAGCCACTGCATAAAGTCTCTAGTAAAACTTTTAATGTTCGCTACGCGATAATAATTCATCCATTCCCAATTTCTTCTTGTAATTCTTCTAATTTTATCCTTGAAACGTTTTACCCTTTTGGGGTCGACACCAAGAGTTTTAGTACGAATTTTTCAAACCATCGGCTCGGCAACATGCCTCGCAAACAATAAAGCAGGATAGCCTAGCACTACCCTGCTTTATCCTAAAATTCTACTTTTTTATTTATATAGTTTTCAAGTTCATCGATCTTTATTCTCACTTGTTCCATTGTGTCTCTATCTCTCACAGTTACGCAATTATCCTCCAATGTATCAAAATCTACTGTTATACAATATGGTGTACCAATCTCATCATGTCTTCTATACCTCTTACCAATGCTTCCTGATTCATCATAGTCAATCATAAACTTTTTAGATAATTTAGTGTAAACCATCTCTGCCTGTTCCCTTAGTTTTTTTGAAAGGGGAAACACTGCAGCTTTAAAGGGCGCTAAGGCCGGATGAAGCTTTAAAACTGTTCTTTCCGTTCCATCTTCTAATTTTTCTTCTTCATAGGCATCAACTAAAAATGCCAAAGCAACTCTATCTACACCTAGTGAAGGTTCAATACAATATGGTATATACTTTTCATTAGTTACAGGGTCCTGATATCTTAAATCAGTTCCTGAATGATCCATATGTTGTTTTAAGTCAAAATCTGTTCTATCAGCTATTCCCCATAATTCTCCCCAACCAAATGGGAACTTATATTCTATATCTGTAGTTGCATTACTATAATGTGATAACTCTTCCTTTGAATGCTCTCTTAGTCTGAAGTTGTCTTCCTTCATATTAAGGCTTAAAAGCCAGTTTTTACAGAAATCCTTCCAGTATTCAAACCACTTCAGATCTTCTCCAGGTTCACAGAAAAATTCAAGCTCCATTTGCTCAAATTCCCGAGTTCTAAAAGTAAAATTACCGGGAGTTATTTCATTTCTAAAGGATTTACCTATCTGACCTATTCCAAAAGGTATCTTTTTTCTTGAAGTCCTCTGTACAGTTTTAAAGTTTACAAAAATCCCTTGGGCTGTTTCTGGTCTAAGATATATCTCGGATTGGGAGTCTTCAACTACCCCCTGATAGGTTTTAAACATCAAGTTAAACTGTCTTATATCAGTAAAATCCGTTTCACCACATTCAGGACATTTTATACCTTTTTCCTTTATATAGTTTTCCATTTCTTCCTTCGACCATGCATCTACTATTATTTCTTCTTTATTTTCTTGTTTATCTAAATAGTCTTCTATCAATTTATCTGCTCTAAATCTTGCCTTACATTTTTTACAGTCCATTAGAGGATCATTAAATCCCCCAACATGGCCGGAAGCAACCCATACCTCGGGGTTCATGAGTATTGCCGTATCTACCCCCACATTATAGGGAGATTCCTGGATAAATTTTTTCCACCAAGCCTTTTTTACATTATTTTTTAATTCTACGCCTAATGGCCCATAATCCCATGTATTAGCTAATCCTCCATAAATCTCTGAACCTGGAAAAATAAATCCTCTAGATTTTGCAAGTGAGACAATTTTGTCCATTGTATTTCTCTGTGTCATAATAAAACCTCCCTTTCAAAAAATAAAATCAACCTATCATCCCAAACAGGGACGAAAGGTTGTCTTCCGCGGTTCCACCCTAATTGATACCTAAAATAGTATCCTCTTTAGTCTGGTATAGCTCAGGAGCTCCTTTCACTAAGTCATTATATCGGATTTCCAGCATCACCGACTCTCTGTAATAATAATCTTAGCTACTCCTCTCCCTCAATGCACCCAATATTTATTATTATCAGATTTTACCACAATTTTTCTAGTTTGTAAACTGCCTATTCTAAATTGTCATCATTATTATTTTTGTTTTGGTTAGTGAATTTTTCCTTGACTTCATCTACTCTTTGCTTAACATTTTTTAAGGTGTCCTCAGTAATATCTCTAATGTCTATCACTTCTCCGTCATCTTTTACTATTTCCAGCCTGCATCCGGTACCTAATGCAACAAGTATTCCAGCTACTGTTGCAGGCGTAAATAATACAGCTCCAACGGCTCCTGCAGTAATTGGTATATTTAAGACAGTTTCACCATCTCTTCTTAAAAGTATTCTTGTGACATTACCTTTTCTTATAATCTCCTTTAACTTCTCTATTAGCTCATTTCCTTTTTCAGACATGTTATCACTGAAATTTTTCTGTTGCTTTGATTCAATATAAATTATAGCTTCTAAAACATCTCCATTTGCCTTTTCAAGTGCTTCCTTAGCTTCCTTATAAGAAACTCCTGTTCTCTCCCTTACCTCATCGACTTGGGCTAAACTAAAATCCATAAAATCACCTCTTAACTTAAATTTTGTTCTAAAGTTCTTAAAAATTCAAGACTTTTAAAATTTTTTCTTTCAAGATGTATTTCGATATATTTATCAATGATCCTTTCAAGTCGTTTTATAATAGACGGATTTAATTTTAGCTTAGATACTGTAGTAATATCGGTTTTCAAAATATAATTCATTACTTTTATGATCATTGAATTAACAAGCATTGAATCATCATATCGGCTATAGCAGTTGTCGCAAATTATTCCGCCCTGATGTATATTAAAGTTGATTTTGTTAAATTTTACTCCGCCACAATTTACACATTTTTTAATTTCAGGTCTAAACCCAGAAAAATCTAATAGTTGTAACTGAAATGCAATCTTGATGAGATCATATCCTTGATCTCTGTATGTAATCAGATAAAGGCCTTTTATTAAAGTATCAAATAATCTATTGTTGGTAACTCCTTCCACAATAACCGCATCACAAAGTTCTGCAAAATATGAAGCATAAGCTAGCTTACTCAAGTCTTCTCTGATGTTATAAAATGATTCTTTTATATCCACAGAGGAGACTTTATCTAAATTCTTTCCTTTGTTTATAATAAAGTCCCCATAGACAAATATGTGGGAGGAGGGAGACAATCTGGTTTTCGGCTTTCTACCACCCTTTGCAACAGCCCTTATCTTTCCATACTTCCTTGTAAATAGGGTCAAGATAACATCAGCATCAGTAATTTTATTTTTTCTTAAGACCACAGCTTCGGTCTTAAATAACATTTCATCACCTCAAGGCAACATTTTTTAGTTCTTTATCATAATTATTATCTGATTTATTTTGGTATCTTTTACATGTCTCCCATTCTTTATACAAAAGATAAATATTTATATTTCCTGTTTTACTAAATAAATTCCATAGATATTCTTTTTGCATTTTATATACCCCCTCTTGATTTTTATATATTTATTTTCTGCTTAAAGAGGGTACTAATATACTATGAAATTTTTGTTATTATAAGATATTTCTATATTAACTGTACCCCAAATTTCTTAAAATATTCTCATTATCTCTCCAATCCTTTTTAACTTTAACCCATAACTCCATATAGACTTTAGAACCCAAAAGTCTTTCTATCTCTTTTCTGGAGCTTTTACCGACGCCTTTGATTTTCCTTCCATTTTTCCCAATGATAATGGCTTTATGAGATTTTTTTTCGCAAAAAATAGTAGCATCTATATCTATTAGATCTTTGTCTTCCCGTTTCTTAATAAGATTCACTACAACTGCAACTCCGTGTGGAACTTCTTCCTGAAGGTAATGTAGTAGCTTTTCTCTGATTATTTCAGCAATAATAAACCTTTCTGGCTGATCTGTGATCATATCTGACGGAAAGTACTGAGGTCCTTCAGGAAGCTTTTGTACCAAGATCTCTATTAATTTATCCACATTGGTACCATTTATTGCAGATATGCCTACTATATTATCTATAAAGTCGTATTTGGTGTACATATCATAGAGCATTTTAAAATCTTCAGGGTCAATAACATCAATTTTGTTGATTCCTAAAATCACAGGTGTTTTTATGTTTTTTAAGATATCCAGTATATATTTATCTCCTGGGCCTATAGTTTTGGAGTCGTCTACTAAAAACACTACTGCATCAACTTCTGACAGGGTATCCTGAGCCGATTTAACCATATGCTCTCCTAACTTATTTTTAGGTCTGTGAATACCCGGCGTATCTAGAAAGACAATTTGTGAATTTTCTCCATTATATATGGTCTGTATTTTGTTTCTTGTAGTCTGAGGCTTATCAGACATTATCAAAACTTTTTCTCCAACTATATTGTTTATTAGCGTGGACTTTCCTACATTTGGACGTCCTATTATTGTTACAAAACCAGATTTAAACGTCAACTTTAGTTCACCACCTATTTGTATTGTATGCTTTTATTATGCTAATCCAAATCATCTGCAGTAAATGCACTAGGTAATAAATCGCTGATAGTGTATACTTGATAGTTATCCTCATCCTTAGCTACAATGATCTTAATGTCTCTTCCAAATTCCATTATCACCTGCCTACAGATTCCACATGGAAATGTATAGTCTTCTGTATCACCTACAACTGCAATAGCTTCTATATCCTTATCTCCTTCGGATATAGCTTTAAATATCGCAGTTCTTTCAGCACAGTTTGTCCCTCCAAATGAAGCGCACTCAATATTACATCCTGTATATACTTTTCCATTTCTCATTAAAGCTGCCGCTCCCACGCTAAATTTTGAGTAGGGAACATAGGCATTTTTTCTAGCCTCTAGGGCCCTTTTAATAAGTTCTTTATATTTCATACAGATCACCAATCCTTTTATTTAGCTACTTATTGATTAATTATAGTTATTTTATAACTATCTCCATATTACTGGGAACCACTTGATGCCATATAGTCCCAGGATTTAAAAATATTTCATTTCCTTCCTTATCATAAAATCTTGTTAAATCCCTTCTATTCCTTTTTTTCCATATGACCTCCATGGCCTTCCCATTTGTAATATATAAGCCCTTTCCTTCTCCAATGAAATCTATTTCTAGTCTTCCCTCGCTATCAATAACCTTGTCATAGGTATACTGAACTATAATGTTTTTAGCAGATAGATGTATATCTGAAACTTCATCCTTATGGGGCCTGCTATTTATGTATCTGTAGTATAATGCATCATCCTCATCATATCTAAATTCAGAAACGTAGTTTTTCCTATATGGAAACTTTATGATTTTTACATCCTTACCTTCTATATCTATATCCTCTTCATTAAAAGATAGTGTGTCAAAGTTCCCATTTTCTCTGTATCCTCTTCTTTTAGCTTCTTTTTTAATAGCTTCATAGTTTGTATACATGTTGTTAGGTATCGGCTTATGTTTTTTTCTCCAGAATATATTACTTCCGCTTCTTAAAGCGTCCACATCAGCCATCCCCAGTTTCCTAACATCCTCTAGGGCTTGAGGGCTCCCGCCTACATGAACATATAGTGGGTCGTATTCGAGAGCCTTATTTATGAAATAGGGTCTTGCACTTCGCACGGGCCCTATAGTTTCCGGTTTACTAGTATAGATTATGGCTAGATAGCGCGTTATATTTCCTTCAGCCAATATTTCATATATTACATCGGCTTCACTTAGTCCTGCCTGCGGTCTAGCTTTATAGTAATTATCTATCATTACTGCTATGGGTCTGCTGTTTAGGCTTTCCTTATCTATATATAACCCCGTTAAGGGTGATTTGATTTTGCCTTCTTTTAAATCCTTTTCATGTTCTAAATTCTTTTTATTTGCGCTATCTATAATTTCAGCTTTATCGGAATCTACAGAGTTTTTTTGATTTGCATTTTCTTCTGATACTTCATTGTTATCAACTTTTTCTTGCAAGCTTTGACTAGTCTCTGTATTATCTTGTAGTGTAGGTTCAGAATTTGAACATCCTGTCAACAATAGTAAAGCAAGTATAAGTATCATGTATTTCTTCATTTCGTATCCCCCTTGTGGTTTATTTTGCTTATTTCCACTTTTTTAATTCTCCGATTATGTACTTCTAAAATCTTAAATAACAACCCATTGTATTCTATATTATCCCCTTTTTTGGGAATTCGACCTAAAAGATTGAATATTAGTCCACCAACGGATTCAAATTCATCTTCCGGTAAACTAATTTTAAATGTTTCATTTATTTCATCTATGGAAATTTTAGAATCAACAATTAAAGTCTGCTCGTCTAAATAGTCTATCAAATCCATTTCTTCATCGTATTCATCCAGTATATCGCCAACTATTTCTTCTAAAATGTCTTCTATGGTAACTAACCCTAGTGTCCCTCCGTATTCGTCTAAAACTATTGCTATATGAATTTTTTCCAGTTGCATTTCCGTTAACAGATCAATTGCCTTCTTGCTTTCCGGCACATAGTATGCAGGCCTAATTAGTTCTCTTATTCCCTTACTTTCATCTTTATCCTGCTTAAAATAACATGCTAAAAGGTCTTTAGCGTAAATTATTCCCGTTATATTATCTATGGATTTTTTAATTACCGGTATTCTAGAAAAACCACATTTTAACACTTTTTTTATTGCTTCTTCCACCGTCACATCTTCTTCAAGATAGACAATATCGATTCTTGGAACCATTACTTCCGTTACTTCTATATCACCTATTTCAAATATACTATTTATCATTTCTTTTTCCTGTTTTTCAATTATACCTGCTTCTTCACCCACGTCCACTAGAGTCTTTATTTCCTCTTCGGAAACAGTTGTCCTATTATTGTTCACATTGCCTCCAAGGGCTTTGATAATTACTTTTGTAACTCTATTTAAAACAATTAGAAAAGGAGTAAAAACTACAGATAATACTTCTAACGGTTTTCCAAGTTTTATTACTACTTTTTCAGAATTATAAGCAGAATAAGTCTTAGGAGTTATTTCTCCAAAAATTAAAATTAATATGGTCATAATCATAGTTACTATAAAAGTAACCTGTTTTCCTGAAAAAAGACTAAGGGTCAATTCCGTGGCTATTGCTGTGGCTGCTATATTTACAATATTATTTCCTATAAGTATTGTTGAAAGAGTTTTAGAAGGTCTACTAAGCAATTTTTCTAAAGTATTGGCTTCTTTAACACCTTTTTTCTTTAACTTTTTAACTGTGATTATATTTAATGAAGACAATGCAGTTTCTGCTCCCGAAAATAGACCAGAAAATATTAGTAAGATTATTAAAGTTATAATTTTTAATAGTATTTCATAATTCATTAAATTTCCCCCGTCGTATCTATAAATATCCGCTCAATGAACCTATAAAGTATTATCAATAAATAAGTTTAAATATCATCAATGTAACTAGAGTACCTATAATAGCACCTATAAGTACTTGAAAAAAAGAGTGAATACCAGATTCTATACGACTTTGAACAACTAAAACTGCCATAACAAATGATAGCGTAGCCACTAGGACATTTTGTGACAAAAACAATATGGCAACAAATATAGAAAATGATATTGCAGCGTGCCCACTTGGCATACCTCCCCTCAAAGGGGTTCCTTTTTTAAAACAAGCCTTCATTCCTATAGATAAAAAAATAACAATCAATAAGCTTATAAATGTTACGTGAAAAGGGGTACTTCTAACTTTATGAAATACTATACCCGATAATCTGTTAATTTTATCATAGAATATTACATAGGCTACTATTATAGAATTTATTGCTGAAATCAGTACTGCACCTGCAGCTACATTTTTTGCAATTTTAGCCAGTTCATGATATTTATCTGTAATTAAATCTATAGTCGCCTCAATACATGTGTTTATCATTTCAGCTATTATAACTAAAGCAATGGTTATAAAAAGTATCAATATTTCTATTTTTGTAAGATTGTAAAATAAACTAAAAAACAAAACAAGTACTGCTATAATAAAATGTATTCTCATATTTCTTTGAGTTTTTAAGGTATAAATAATACCTTCAAAAGCATAATTAAAGCTATCAATTAGTTTTTTTGCTTTCATAATAATTCTCCATTATTATCTTAATATACCCAATAATTCTAATACTCTTTCCTCTTTTTTTCTCATGATTCTAGTGTTTTCTTCATTGTCATGATCATAACCTAAAAGATGAAACATGCTGTGAGCCGTCAAAAATGCAACTTCCCTTTCAAAAGAATGCCCATACTCTAGTGCTTGTTCCTTAGACTTCTCTAAGGATATTACTATATCTCCGAGAATTAAGTTTTGCTCCTTATCTTTTATTGACTTTAAATCACAATATTGCGGAAAAGACAAAACATCCGTTTCCTTATCAATTCCCCTGAAATTTTTATTTAACTCTTTTATTTCGTTATTATCCACAAATAGAACACTGACTTCAGCTTTATTGTCAATTCCTTCAATTTCTAAGGATTTTTTAATTACTTTTTCTAGCAATTTTACTAATTTATCATTAATATCAACAATGTTTTGTCTGTTGCTAACATTTATATTCATTAATTACTGACCTCCAACTCTTCTTGCTTTAATTCAGGATATTCTATTCTTTCATGGAATATTCCTGCTAAAGTACTTGCAAAGGTTAATGTTAGTGTTTCCAGATCCTTAAAAGTTAAATCACAATCAGTCAATTGTCCATTTTCAAGTTTATCCCCAATGATCTTTTCAATCAAACTTTTAATATTTTCCTTTGTTGGCTCCGACAAGCTTCTAACTGCTGCTTCTACTGAATCTGCCATCATTACAATAGCTGCTTCTTTAGTCTTGGGTTTTGGTCCAGGATATCTGTAGTCACTTGCCTTTATTTCGTCATCTTCTTGCTTTTCCTTTATTGCCTTGCAATAAAAATATTTTACCAAAGTAGTTCCGTGGTGTTCTCGAACGATGTCTATTATTTCCTCAGGTAGTTTGTTTTTTTCAGCAAGCTTTACTCCATCTAACACGTGACTTCTGATAATGTTTGAACTCAGGCGAGGAGTTATTTTATCATGCGGATTGTCTGAAGTAAGTTGATTTTCCTTGAAAAAATATGGTCTTTCTAGTTTGCCAATATCATGATAGTAAGCCCCTACTCTTGCTAGAAGGCCATTGCAGCCTATTGCCTGAGCAGCAGATTCACTCAAATTACCTACTATGATGCTATGATGATAAGTTCCTGGTGCTTCAAGTAGTAAGCGTTTTAATAGTGGATGATTAGGATTTGACAGTTCCAGCAATTTAGTTGGGGTTAAAATATTAAAAATATATTCCCATAAAGGTAGTGATCCTATTGCCAATATAGAACTCAGAAGACCATTTAGCACACCATAGAAGCCATTCATTAGAATACTCTTCATTTCCATACCATATATAAAACCAAAGCTTGATATTATAACAAAATTTGTAATGCTAACTATTATTCCCGATAGAAATATGTTTGCCCTCTGATGAGTATTAGATGTACTTATAGCTGCTACAGTTCCTCCAATTAGTAATACAATAAATAGTAGTAGATTATTGACAGTTGATAGTGTTATAAGAATTGTTAGAAACACATTTAAAACTATTGCTGTAATGGGATTAATCAGAATACCTATAAGCATGGAAAAAGCAGCTATAGGAATTAAATAGCTAGATATATTATTGATTGATTTTGATATTAGAAAGACTATTAAAAACAGTATTACTATTAAATATAATTTTGAAATCTCGTTTATCAGTTTTTTATTAAACAAATAAATATATGCAAAGATGGATATTTCTAAAAGCAGGATTGTCAATGCTGCCCCAATATATAGTATTAAATCCTTTTTGTTTTTGTCATTTACTAAGCCTGCTTCTTTTAAAAGTTTAAACTGACTCTCGCTTATTTTTTCACCTTCACTTACAAGGATTTGTCCACTTTTTATGTATACTTTTTCAACATTTTTAATGGCTTCATTAATTTTTTCTTGAGTGGCTTCCTTGTCCAAAAATGAATTTTCTTTAATTGAATTATTTACAATCTTAATTGCAATATCTTTGATTTGTTTAGTAAAGCCCTCTAGACCCATAAAATACTCTTGAATTTTCTGTTTTTCATACTGAAGCTCTTCTTTTTTTATACCTGTAGACATGACTTGTAAAATCACTTCGTATATATAACTTTCTATATTCTGAATGGTTACTTCCTTTGTTATGATTAATGAATATAATTCTTCTCTATTTAAATCAAAATCATTGTATTTATCTAAATAACTTATGGATTCTTCTATACTTGTATTTTCAACTTTATACATACTCCTAACACTATATAAGTTATTGAAAAACTTTTCGATCTTTTTCTTTATATCTATCTGTATTGTAGGGTCAGTTTTTTGTTTTGGTTCAACGGACTCAATTGCTTTTTTAATTAGTCTAGCTGTGGCGTCCTTATCTTCCATATCCCTCGGTGCCCTTATGTCAACGGGAGATTTTTCACCAACTTTCAGATCATATCTTTTTGGAGAAATAGCAGAGTAAAAATTGAAAAAGGTTATAACAAAAAAAGCTAGAGCCAAAACTGATAAGTTAACAGTTTTATTTTTGGTTATCTTGTTTATTAGTTTTTTATTAGTATACTTGTCCCAAAACTGAAGAAAAGCCATAACTTTCCTCCTAACTTTATTTTATAATAGATTGGGGCTTATTTTTTGTTTTTTCTTTTCACTTTTGAATTTTCATAGGAATCATAAGCTTTAATAATTTTTTGTACGAGACTATGTCTTACCACATCTCGATTAGTTAAATGTACAAATTCTATACCTTTGATATCCTTAAGAATATCAATTGCTTCATTAAGACCGGATTTTCTGCCCTTTGGTAGATCTATCTGTGTAACGTCACCATTTACAACTGTTTTTGTACCAAATCCGATTCTAGTTAAGAACATTTTCATCTGAGCCCTTGTTGTATTTTGTGCTTCATCTAAAATAATAAAGGAGTCGTCTAAGGTCCTTCCCCTCATGTAGGCTAAAGGTGCAACTTCTATCATGCCTCGTTCCTTGTATTTTATATATGTTTCTCCTCCTAATATATCGTATAAAGCATCATAAAGGGGCCTTAAGTATGGATCTACTTTCATTTGCAGATCTCCAGGCAGAAATCCTAAACTTTCTCCAGCTTCAACGGCAGGTCTGGTTAAAATAATTCTGCTTACTTCTTTATTTTTAAAAGCTTTTACTGCCATGGCTACAGCCAGATAGCTTTTACCTGTCCCAGCTGGTCCTACCCCAAAAACTATATCATTATTTTTTATTGCTTCAATATACCTTTTTTGTCCCAGTGTCTTCGGCTTTATAAATTTACCTCTTGATGTCACACAAACTATGTCATCTAGGATATCATTGATTTTATCTTCTTCTCCTTCATGGAAAAGACTTATAGTGTATAATATTTTTTGTTTGTCTAGTTTTTCTCCTGACTGTATCATTTCTATTAAAGTACTTAAAACCTTTTGAGCTTCATCGATTTTATTTTCATCGCCAAGAATAATTATGTTACCGGATCTTGATACCACATGCACATCATATTTATCTTCAATTATCTTAATATTTTCGTCTAAATTTCCAAAGAGTTCATGTAAAATGTTAATGTCTCCTACCTGTAGTAGTTTTTCGTTATTTTGTTCCAAATCTAATCCTCCTTATTGTCATTATTTATTTCTTCATTATTAATATTAATTATCTTTTTTACTCCTATAGGTTCAAGGGCTTCAATTATCAAATACCCTATTATTGTTTTATTTGTTCTTTCAAATTTTAAGGATTGATTAAGTATTTTAGCATTTCGAGGGATGTCTTTGATTAAATTTACTAATAAAAAATCTTTTAATGTTTTCTTAGCTAAATCTTCAGAAATAGTTTGTTTTTTTTCAATAACTTCATAATATTCCTCAATAACAATTTCTACGGGAATCTTTATATTCCTCCAATTACCAAAACTTTTCTTTTTTTTCTCCAATATATATTTTTTAAAAGGAATCTTCTTATTGCCTATCTCAAAAGTAAAACTGCCTATTTTAAAAACTGTTTTGATATGTTTTTTTCCTGTTTTATTTTTAGTCACCTTGTAAAGTGGCATTGTTTTTTGTTTTTCATAAAAGGTTCGGGCATATATTTCTCCTATAGAATGAACATATCTGGGTTCAGTACCTTCTCTTACTATTTTGCCACTAATTAAAAGCTGTTTTGGCCTAACTATATCTCCTTTTTTTACAACTGCATCTCCATTTTTAGCAATAACTTTTTCAATTATCCCTTTTTTTTTGGCAATTATGTTACAAGGAATATTTGTATCTATTTTCTGAGGTTTTTCTTCATTTTCAATAATCTTTACCGTTGCTTTCGTACCATGGATTTCTATCCCTATCCATGTTATTTTATCATATTTGATTAGTAATTTGTTCTCAATATCTGATATATTAATATTATATTTAAATGTTCCCGTATACAGTCCCATTTTCCTTAACGTTTCTATTATATCATTTTCCGCTATGTTTTTATTCCCTTTAATGTCAATGGTCCAAATAACTGAGGAAGACAATATAACTAAAAATAAAGATATTACTGCCCCGAGGGCTATTATTTTTTTGCGTTTAATTTTGGAAATAAAAAAAGGATATCCGATTTTCATATCTATTTTTCCTTTATATCCTGTCCTTTTAAGGATTTTTCTTATTTCCTTATATCCATCAATTCCTGCTTTAACTTCTATAGTTGTATAATCTATTCGACGGACATCCCATAAATAAACTCCTCTATCTACTGCTAGATTTATAACTCTCTCAATATTAAGTCCTTCTAGTCTAAATACAACATATCCCCTTATGTAATTCCATATTTTGATTATCAGCAATTTAGGCACCCCTACCCTCAAATTCAATCGAACTGATTTTTCCTGATATAATTATTGCTTCCTTTATGATTGTTTTTATAAGAAGATCTTTACCTAAGATTTCTATTATTCCTTCTTTAGATTTAACTCTTATCTTTTCATTGGTATACTCAATTATTCCCTTATGATTTTCTATGCTTAACTCTAAGCTTCCAAGTAGAGTAATTTTAGGTAAATCAAGCATTATATCCTTTGGTAATTCCAAGATTTCTGAAATATTTTCTTTAACTTCGTTAATCTTTTCTTTTTTTCCCATATCCCACCCTCCCACTATTAATTTTATGCCAGCTGCATAGTTACTATTACCTGGATTTGCACTTTACTTTATAAAAAAAGAACCTCTATTGAGGTTACAATTTTAATAGTGCACACGAACTAACCAAAACTTAATTCCCTTATCACTCCACCCAAGGTCCCAAGGTACTCTGTATCTATCAGTATTATGACTGTGAACATATGTATATCCTTTAGAATCAGCCCCGGTTACAACAGAAATATGCGTGACCTTGCCATTCTTTTCGTAGGCTATAAAGTCTCCAGGCAATAATTTATATGAAGCTTTGTATACCTGTTCATAGGTACCATAAGCTATTTTCGATGCTCTTCCACTATACAGCATATAATTTTTAAAGCTTTGTGCATTTACCCAAGCTTTACTTCCACCTTTATCATATTTCCATGAATAGCTTTGTTTAAAATTACCTCCTTCGTATAGTATCTGTGAAGCAAAATTTGCACAGTCTCCTCCGAGAGGGTTATAATTTTTATACTTTTTATTGTAATTTAGCCCATGCTCTTCATCTGCTGCTGCACCAACATATTTATCTGCATACGAAACAGAATTCTTTCTTCTATCACTTATTTTGGTTAAATCTCTTTTCTTCTGACTAATTATGTATTTAGTAATTTCTCCGCTTTTAATATCGTCCAGATGCAATGAATCTGCAAAGGGATCAGTGTACCATTCCCTTGTTATCACCCATCTTTCTTCGACTTTTTCCAGATCAATTGAATGATAGGTTCCGATTCTGAAATAGTTAGTTTTTTCTGGTTCATTCCTGTAAAAGTACCAATATTCAGTAGATGATATAAGATTAATTCTATACCCTTTATCTTTCTCTTTAATATATCTAATTTTTGCAATAGTCTTTATGTCAGAAAATTTTACTCCCTGCTTGCTGGACCATTTGTGGAGATATTTCATCTTTTTTAGCTCATGCTCATATGCCCATATTCCGTATTTAACACTTCTATCATATAAAGATTCTAAAGTTTCAATGTCTTTATCTAATATGGCCTTATTTCTCTTTATGAAAATTTCTTGTATTACCGTTGAAACCTCTTCATCGGAAAATACCGGCACTGAAACTGGAGGAAATTTAAATAATAGGCTAAGTAGCATTGCAATAATCAGAATTAATAATATTAAAGATAAAATAAGTTTTTTCTTTGAAATTATTATTATCATAGGAATCCTCCCAATTAATATTCATAAAATTATATGTAAAGTCTTAAGAAAATAGAATAGATTCCTTTATCATACTTTGTTTTTTTCAAAAAATAAAAACTGCCTATAATCCAAATAACAATTATAGACAGTTTAACTCTTTATGATAATAGTTCTTTAACTATTTTTGAAACAAGCTTTCCATCAGCTTTGCCTTTCATCTTTGGCATCAATGCACCCATAACTTTTCCCATATCTTTGGGGCTGCTTGCATTATGTTTCTCTATAGTTTCCTTAACAATTACTCTAATTTCATCTTCAGAAAGCTGTTTAGGAAGATATTGTAATAAAATCTCAATTTCTTTTTCTGTCTCATCAACTAAATCTTGTCTATCTCCCTTTTTGAACTCTTCTATTGCGTCTTTTTTCTGTTTAAGTTGTTTTGCAATTATTTCAATTACTCCATCATCATTTATTTCAGTTCTATTATCAACTTCATATTGCTTAATTGCAGCTCTAATCATCGTTATAACTGATTTCTTAATCTTATTCTTTTCCTTCATCGCAGTTTTTAAGTCCTGCATCAATTTATCTTTGAGGGACATAAATACACCTCTTCTTAGTATCTTCTTTTTTTTCTTTTTGCAGCTTCAGCCTTTTTTTTACGTCTTACGCTAGGCTTCTCATAATGTCTTCTCTTCTTAACTTCTGACATAACACCAGCTTTAGAACATTCACGCTTAAATCTTCTAAGCGCATGGTCTAATGATTCATTATCTCTAACTTTAATTTCTGACATTCAAACTTCCCCCCCTCCGCTGGCTATATAAGTGCTATGCTGCTGTGTCTATAGCATTCTATGCTATAAATCACAGAGGAGTAATAACATGTACCTTGCTATTATACATTAAACTAATAGATATTGCAATATTTTTTAACCGGGAGGCCATTGCATTTGTCTGCCGCCAACAAGGTGGAAATGTAAGTGATTAACAGTTTGTCCTCCTAGGCTGCCACAATTGTTTACTATTCTATAGCCATCTTCAGATATTTTTAATTCTTTGGCCACTTCTTTTATTCTGAAAATTATATCGCCTATCAATTCTTTATGATTTACATCTACTGAATTTAAAGAATCAATATGTTCTTTTGGAATGAATAGTACATGGGTAGGAGCAGCAGGATTTATGTCCTTGAAAGCAATAATTTTTTCATCTTCATATACTATCTCAGAAGGAATCTCCTTTTTTGCAATTTTACAAAAAATACAATCTTCCATGTAGAACACCTCCTTTTCCTTAAGATACATATTTCAACAGTAAAGTATAATTTCCTGCTATTTTTTTTAATTATATTATCTCACCAAAAACTATATCATTTTTTATTTCTCTTATTTTAACAGGTAATATTTCTCCAATTAAATTTTTGCTTCCTTTTGCAGCAACTTTAATATAATTAGAAGTAAAACCGGTAATTATTCTTTTATCTTTATCAAGTATATCTTCAAATAGGACATCCATATCTTCATTAATGAATTTTTCCCTGTACCTTCTCATCATTTTTTCTCCCAGTTTAATCATTTTCTCGCTTCTATAATTTTTAATTTTAGAAGGTATCTGATTTTTAAATTTTGCAGCAGGCGTTCCTTTCCTCGGGGAATATTTAAATACGTGTATTTGACTCAGCTCCATTTCCTGCACGAAGTTAAATGTTTGGCAAAACTCTTCTTCACTCTCACCTGGAAAACCTACTATAATATCAGTAGTAATTGCAATATCAGGAATTGAAGCCCTCAATTTTTTTACAATCTTCCTATATTGATCAGTAGTGTACTTTCTGTTCATTCTTTTTAACGTTTCATCGCATCCACTTTGTAAGGAAATATGAAAATGTGGACAAAACTTTGGAAGTTTGGTTATTTCTTCAATAAATTCTTCTGTCAACAAGGTAGGCTCTACAGAACTTAATCTAATCCGCTCAATACCTTCTATATTATGAACCTCTTTAATGATGTCAATAAGGTCAATATCCTTTAAATCTTTTCCGTAGGATGCTATATGGATTCCGGTTAAAACTATTTCCTTAAACCCATTTTGGGATAATCTTTTAACTTCTTCTATGATATTTTCTGGCCTTCTACTTCTAATAGGGCCTCTAGCATAAGGAATAATACAGTATGCACAAAACTGATTGCATCCTTCTTGTATCTTTAAAAATGCTCTGGTTTTACCTTTTATTTCTTCTATAGACAGTTCCTCAAATTTATTAACACTCATTATATCATTTACATAATTTAATTTATTCTCTTTATCAATCTTTTCGACGAGCTGCACTATCTTATTTCTTTCATCTGTCCCTATTACTAAATTTACTCCCTCTATAGCCAATACTTCTTCTGGAGCCGTTTGTGCATAGCAGCCAACAACTGCAATAATTGAATCGGGATTATTTTTTTTTGATCGTCTAATAAATTGTCTAGACTTTCTATCTCCTAAATTGGTTACGGTACATGTATTTATTATATACACATCGGCTTTTTCTGTGCTACTAACGACTTCATATCCACTTTTTTCAAACAATTCGGCCATCGCCTCAGTATCATATTGATTAACTTTGCAACCCAATGTATAAAAAGCTACTGTTTTCAATTAGCTACCTCCTAAATCTCCTAATTCATACATAAGTATACTGGCAGTTACAATTCCAGCAGTTTCTGTTCTTAGGATACGTGGACCTAAACTTATGGGTTCAATTCCCCAATTTATGGCATTTCTAACTTCTTCATCGGAAAATCCGCCCTCTGGTCCAATTATAATCCCAACTTTTTTATAGTTTGATTTACTTTTTATAATACTTTTAATTCCTCTTTTTCTTTCCAACTCATAGGGAATTAAGATTAAATCAAAATCTTTGACTCTTTTTTCTATATCTGAAAAATCTAATACACTTTCTACTTGGGGCAATATAGCTCTTTTACATTGTTTAGCAGACTCCATGGCAATTTTCTGCCATCTATCAACTTTTTTATTTTCAGATTTTTTATCTTTGATTTTGACTATGCATCTCTCAGTTAAAATCGGAATTATTTTTTTTACACCAATTTCAACGCTTTTTTGAACTATAAAATCCATTTTATTAGATTTTGGAACAGATTGAAAAAGTATAATTTCTATCGGTGGCTCTTTATCCGAAATGAAACTTTTAATGATTCTGCATGCGGCTGAGTTCTTGTCTATATTTATTATTTCAGCTATGTATTCCTTGTTATTCATATCGGAAATTTCTATTTGATCACCCTGCGCAAGTCTTAAAACTTTGCTTAGATGTCTAACATCTTCCGGATTGTTTATTATTATATTATTTCGGTCCTCAAAGATATTATCTTGCTTTACAAAAAATCTATTCACCTTTATCCCCTACTTTTATTTTTGACAATATTGCTGCCCATTCTCCTTGTTTTTCAACAGTTATTACCTCAAGACCATTTATTTTAAGTACATTAGTTACTTCTTCAATCTTATCTAAAATAATACCGGATGCTATAAAGACTGTATCAGGCTTCATAAATTCAACTATATTTTTTGCTAGTATTTTAATTACCTCAGCAATTATATTAGCTACAATGATGTCGGCTTTGCCTTCAACTACATCCATTAAGTTACCATGCCTTATTTCGACAATATTTTCAACTGAGTTAGTTTTAACATTTTCCTTTGAAACTTTACAAGCTACCTCATCATAGTCTACTCCAATTACCTTTTTAGCGCCAAGCTTTGCAGCCACTATGGAAAGGATACCACTCCCGCACCCGATGTCATAAACTAGGCTATCGTTTTTTATATACTTTTCTAAAAATTGTATACACATTATAGTTGTTTCGTGGGTTCCAGTTCCGAAAGCCATACCAGGATCAAGCTCTATTATTTTTTCTTCATCAGCTTTTTCATACTCTTCCCATGTAGGTTTAATAACAATCTTTTCTCCAATTTTTTTAGGCTTATAATATTTTTTCCATGCATTTGCCCAATCTTCTTCGTAAATTTCTGCGGTAGCTACTTCTCCAACTTTACTATCTTTTTTAGAAATGTTATTGATACTTTGTTTAATTAATTCGATCTTATCAAGTAAATCTTCACTTTCCGGAAGATATCCCTTTACTATTGCACCTTCAAATTCAAAGTTTAGTACATCTTCATCGTAATAATCCCAGTTTTCATCATCTTGTATACTTCTAATCAGATCATCGTCGTTGGGATCTTCAATAACTACTCCTCCAACACCTGCATCGTATAGTATATTAGACATTTCTTCGACAAATTCAGATGTGGTTTTAATCTTTATTTCATGCCATTTCATTATTTTCCCTCCATAGGCAAAGCTTATTTAAAATTTATTATACCCTAAAATTTTAGTAATAAAAAGAGGCATTCTTTTTCACAAATGAAATCACCTAGCAAAAGCTAGGTGACTATATTCCAAAAACATCTTTTACTTTATCAAAAAATGACTTTCTCTGTTCATGGACATCTTCTCCCATCACTTCCGCAAATTTTCTGAGCACTTCTTTTTGTTCCTCATTTAATCTCTTAGGAACTTCTACAATCACTTTTACATATTGATCGCCTCTACCATGTCCATTTAAAATCGGTATTCCCTTATCCTTTAATCTAAATACTGTTCCACTTTGAGTTCCTTCTGGGATCTTATATTTTACTCTACCGTCTAGTGTAGGAACAATAATTTCATCTCCAAGGGCTGCCTGAACAAAAGTAATAGGTATTTCACAAATTACGTCATAGCCATCTCTTTTAAAAATTTTGTGGGAGATTATTTTAACTATTATATAAAGATCGCCCGGAGGGCCTCCCTTTTCTCCAGGTTCTCCCTCTTGCCTTAGAGTTATTACGGAGCCATCATCAACTCCAGCTGGTATTTTAACACTAATTTTTCTCCTCTTTCGAACTTTACCCTGCCCTCTGCAGGTATCACAGGGTTCATCCACTATTTTGCCATCACCATGACACATATCACATGTTCTAACATTTACAAACTGTCCTAAAGGAGTTCGTTGGGAATATCGTATTTCTCCAGCTCCATTACATTTTGGACAGGTTTTTGAACCTGTTCCGGGTTTTGCCCCTGAACCATGACATGTGCTACATTCTTCATATCTAGTTATTTCTATATCTTTATCAACTCCAAAGGCTGCTTCTTCAAAGGTTAATCTAACCTCTGTCTTTACATCATGTCCTTTTTTAGGTCTATTTCTTCTTTTGCTGGAAGAAAAACCTCCTCCAAACATATCAAAGATATCACCAAAAATATCATCAAAACCTCCGAAGCCTGAAAATCCACCTCCAAAGCCACCTTGTCCATTACCATTTACTCCGGCATGGCCAAATTGGTCATACATAGCTCTTTTCTCTTTATCGCTAAGAACTTCATAGGCTTCATTTATCTCTTTGAATTTATGCTCAGCTTCCTTATTATCCGGGTTTCTATCCGGATGGTATTTCATTGCCAGTTTTCTATAGGCCTTTTTTATGGCTTGTTCATCGGCGTTCCTGTCTACACCTAATATTTCGTAATAGTCTTTTTTACTCACATCTCTACCGCCTTTCTTTTTTGGATCGTGAGTATATAGTCGTACAACCATAAGGCACCCTTTTAGGGTGCCTTAAATTACTCTTCATCATCAACAACTTCATAATCTGCATCTACCACATTGTCGTTCTTTTTATCTCCGTCTTTAGCTGTATCATTTTGGGCCTGTGCCTCCTGAGCAGCCTGTTGATACATTTTCTGGGATAAAGTGTGGAATGCATTAGTTAATTCTTCTGTAGCCTTTTTAATTTCTTCTGTATTATCTCCCTCTAAGGCTTTTTTAAGGGCTTCTAATTTCTCTTCTATTTTTTTCTTTTCATCATCTGAAACTTTATCTCCAACTTCCTTTAAGGCCTTTTCCGTTTCATAAACTAAAGAGTCTGCCTTATTCCTTGCTTCTATAGCTTCTTTTTTCTTTTTATCTTCTTCAGCAAATTTTTCTGCTTCTTTAACCTTCTTTTCAATTTCTTCTTCGGACAGATTGGTTGAAGCAGTAATAGTAATATTTTGCTCTTTACCTGTTCCTAAATCCTTAGCCGATACATGTACTATTCCATTTGCATCGATATCAAAAGTAACCTCTATTTGTGGTACACCTCTTGGTGCTGGCGGGATACCTGTAAGTTGAAATCTTCCAAGAGTAGTATTATCCTTTGCCATTTGTCTTTCGCCTTGAAGCACATGTATATCAACAGCTGTTTGATTATCGGCAGCAGTAGAGAATATTTGACTCTTTTTAGTAGGTATAGTTGTGTTTCTTTCAATTAGCTTAGTGAAAACACCACCTAATGTTTCTATACCCAAAGATAGTGGAGTAACATCTAAAAGTAACAAGTCTTTAACTTCACCTGTTAAAACTCCCGCTTGAATTGCAGCTCCTACAGCAACACATTCATCTGGATTTATTCCTTTGTATGGGTCTTTATTAATAACATTTTTAATAGCTCTCTGAACCGCTGGGATCCTAGTAGACCCTCCAACTAAAATAACCTTATCTATATCTGAAGGTGAAAGATTTGCATCTTTAAGAGCTTTTTTAGTCGGTTCTAAAGTAGCTTCTACTAAGTGGGCAGTAAGTTGTTCAAATTTTGCTCTAGTTAAATCCATATTTAAATGAAGTGGACCAGACGATGATGCAGTAATAAATGGAAGATTTACATTTGTAGTTTGAACTGATGAAAGTTCTTTTTTAGCCTTTTCAGCAGCATCTTTTAATCTTTGAAGAGACATATTATCTTGACGCAGGTCAATTCCATGTTCTTTTTTAAACTCTTCAGCTAAATAGTCCATAATCGCCTTGTCAAAATCATCACCACCTAAGTGGTTATTTCCATTTGTAGCTATAACTTCAAAAACTCCATCTCCAAGCTCTAATATTGAAACATCAAATGTACCTCCACCAAGGTCAAAAACTAATATTTTTTGATTTTGATCTTCTTTATCAATTCCATAGGCTAATGACGCTGCAGTCGGCTCATTAATTATTCTTCTAACATTTAATCCTGCAATCTTACCTGCATCTTTAGTAGCCTGTCTTTGGCTGTCTGTAAAATATGCGGGTACTGTAATGACTACATCAGTAACCTCTTCTCCAAGGTAGCTTTCTGCATCTGCCTTTAGTTTTTGTAATATCATAGCTGATATTTCCTGTGGAGTATATTCTTTATCATCTATTTTAACTTTGTGGTCAGTACCCATATGTCTTTTTATTGATATTATTGTTCTATCAGGGTTTGTAATCGCTTGTCTTTTAGCTGTTTCACCAACTAATCTTTCTCCATTTTTCGCAAATGCAACTATTGATGGTGTAGTTCTATTACCCTCAGCATTAGGTATTACTACAGGCTCTCCACCTTCTAACACTGCTACACATGAGTTTGTTGTTCCTAAATCAATTCCAATAACCTTTCCCATGTTTGTGCCTCCTTAACTTTAATTTTTATTTTATTTCTTTTAATACTTAATAAACTAGTCTATATAGAATAGCTTATGAAACAGGATACTAAATGATTATACCCTATTTTGCTACCTTTACCATGCTAGGTCTGATAACCTTAGAGTTCAACATATAACCTCTTTGAAATTCTTCAATTACAATATTAGAATCACTTTCTTGTGATTCCTCCTGCATTACTGCATGATGCCGATTAGGATCAAACTCTTTACCAACACACTCTATTACTTCTACACCGTGTTTTTTTAAGGCATCCATAAACTGCTTATAAACCATTTCTATACCACTTTTCAAATTGTTATTTTCACCGCCATCATTTTCTGCAGAATGGATAGCTCTTTCCAAGTTATCTAAAATTGGAAGTATATCTAGTATAACTTTTTCACTGCCATAGTTATATATTTCTTTTTTTTCCCTTTCAACTCTTTTTTTGTAGTTTTGAAAGTCAGCTGATAACCTTAAATATTTATCTTTATACTCTTCGATTTCTTTTATATATTTATTAATTTCTTCTTCATTCTCTAACGGTTCAGATTGGCGTTCACAGTTTTCTTCATTAGTCTCTTCTACTAGTTCCTCTTGAATAGCTTCAAGATTGCTATCAACATCACCCTTTGTCGCTTCATTTTCTTTTTCTAGGTTAAATTCTTTTGTTTTTTTCACATTATCCATAATATCACCTGCCAATATTTATTTAGTTTAGTTACTTGTTTTACCCTTTAAAATTAAGTTAATTTTTAAAATAGCCTCTGCTACTTCTCCTGCCTTTTTGAAAACACTCTTCTTAACAGAAGCGGGATCAAATACTTTTTCAGTTAACATATCTCTAACTTTGCCACTATCAAAATCTACAGATAAATATTTTTTGTCTTGTTCATTTGTAACATTTAAAATCTTTTCAAAAGTTTCCAAGGGATTTAGCCCAGCATTTTCTACCATTTGCAGAAATGGTTTTTTTAATGCTTCAGCTACACAATATACTCCGTATTTTTCCATACCATAAATTGACTCACTATATTTTTTTAATCGATTTGAACAATATATTTCAAAGGCTCCTCCACCTGCAACAACTCCGTCACAAACTGAAAATTGGACTGAAGATGCAGCGTCCCTTGTTATTCTCTCTTTCTCCCTAATAATTTCAGCTGTAGATGCAGAAATTACAATAGTAACGTAAGGTTTCCCTTTTCCTAATTGAATTCTAAGCTGCTCTCTACCGCTGTCATATATTACTTTTCCTGCTCTACCACAGTAGCTATTTAATTCTGATACACTTTTTCTAAGACTGTTCTTTTTCAATATCTTGCAACCACAATATTTTGCAGTCTTTTCCAGTTGACTATATAAAACCCTATCTACAACACATACTCCTCCATCAGAAAGTATTTGTTCAACAATAGGGTTAACACCTCTGCTACATAGAACGATACCTATATTTAAATCTATTAATTTTTCTGCCCACATTTTTATTTCATCAACGCTTTCAAGATACTTATTAAAGCCACCTTCTGTAGCCAGTAGTTCCCTTCGAAACTCTTCCACATCCAGCGAATCATCAAGAATCAAAATTTTAACATCCTCAAATTCTTGACTCATGTCAAGATTTAAAGGTTTCTTATCTACAATCACACCACCAAAGACCTGATTTTCAGCATCTTCTATAACCTCAACACAATCTGATAAGCGAAATTCCTTTTCTCTCATCCTATTATAACCAATAATTTCAGAGGCCTTATATACCAGTTGGGAAATGTCTTCATTTCCTCTTCCTGAAATAAATGCCACCTTTTCTAATAAGTTTTCATTTTCTTCGGTAATTAAAATTTTTTCTGATTCTGTTATTTCGATAGATTTTTTTATTCCCTTTTTAAGTCCATCAATAATCTTATGCATAGGCACACCCTTTTCAGCTGCCTTAAAGGCAGAATCCAAAAGTGCACCTGTCAGAACAGTTAAAGTAGTAGTCCCATCTCCTGCCTCTCTTTTTTGAGCCATAACTGAATTTATTAATAACTTAGCTGCAGGATGAGTCACAGATATCTCCTTTAAAATAGTAATGCCATCATTAGTAATTATTGCATTACCATAGTCATCTACTATCATGCAATCCATACCTCTAGGACCTAGTGTTCCTTCAACGGCTGACACAACAGATTTTATAGCTTTTATGTTATTTTCAAGAGCAGATAATTTATATTTGCTTTTTTCAAATTCACTTTCTCCAATATTCATTTCCTATCCTCACATAATCTATTTAAAATTCAAATGGGTTGTTTAGTTAGTTATAAATTTATATTTTTTAAAATCTCAGATAACGTATCGGTTATATATCGCATAACAGGCACAATATTAGAATAATTCATTCTGGTTGGCCCTATAACTCCAATTTTTCCAATAACTCTTCCATTCAATTTATAAGTAGCAGTGATAACACTGTAGTCCTTAATCTCATCTAATTTATTTTCACGACCAATCTTGATACACACATCATCTTGGTCACTATCTTTTAAAACTTCATACATCAATTCCTTTTTTTCTAAAGTTGATAAAAATTGTTTTGCTCTATTAATATCTGTAAACTCAGGTAAGTTGAATATATTTGTGATACCATCAAGGTAAATCTCACTATCATCTATTTCACAAAGCGTATTACGCAATATAGGTAATAGGGCTTCAATTGTGGTGCTATATTCATAAATTTCATTTTTTAGATTATTAATAACTTCATCATTTAAATCCTCAATAGTAAGCCCTTTTAATTTAGCTTGTAATAAATTAGATATTTTATTCAAGATACTTTGTGAAATTTCGCTGATTCTAAAAATAACATTTTTTACTATTCCCGAACTAGAAACCAAAATTAAGAGGACTTTGTCATTATCAACTTGTACCAGTTTTATATTCTTTAACTTACTCTTCTTAAACTGGGGTGATAGACTTAATGAAGTTAAATTGGTAATCTTGGATAACACCTTTGAGGATTGTTGAACTAGATCCTCAATTTCAAAAATTTTATTTATTAATAACTTCTGTATTAATTGTTTTTGTCTATTTGCCAATTCCTGCTGCTTCATTAAGTTATCAACATAAAGCCTGTATCCTAAATCTGATGGTATTCTGCCCGATGAAGTATGGGGCTGAACTAAATAACCCATTTCCTCAAGATCAGACATTTCATTTCTAATTGTAGCCGAGCTTATGCCTAAATTATATTTTTTTGCAATAGTTCTAGAACCTACGGGTTGAGCAGTAGTTATAAAATCATCAATAATGGCTTGTAGAATTTTTAATTTTCTGTCTACCAACTTCACATTACCACTCCCCATTGTTAGCACTCTAATCTAGCGAGTGCTAATCTTTTCTGATTTTAAGTTAACACTTAATCTTATTTTTGTCAATATTGTTTTTGACTTTTTTTTCTACTCTGGAATAAATTCAAGGAACACTTGATTGGATACATCCATCCCATATCTAGTCAACCTAATAGAATTTTCATCTACAGTTATTAATCCTAATTTAATCATTTTATCTAATTTATATTTATATATTTCAAGGGGATTTAGTCTAAACCTTTTTTTAAATTTATTAACATTGACCCCCTTAGTTAATCGTAGTCCAAGGAACATGGTTTCAAAAATTTCATCTTCTCTACTCTTATTTTCTTTAGTGCTTACTGGCAACTTTCCATTATTTAGCAAATTTATATATTCTTCAAAATTATTGGTATTAGCAAACCTACAGAAATTCAAATATGAATGAGCTGCAAGCCCAAGTCCTAGGAATTCCTCATTGTTCCAATAAATCAAATTATGCTCACATTCATAATCTTCTTTTGCAAAGTTAGAAATTTCATACTGCACTATCCCTTGTTTGTTTAATGTTTCTATGGTATAGTGATACATCTCCCTTTCCTCTTCTTCGTCAGCCAGATGAAGTTTATTTTGAAGATAAAGATCATAAAATCTCGTTCCTTCTTCTATTTTTAATGCATAGGCAGAAATGTGTTCTGGTCTTAGTTCTATAACCTTTTCTAATGTATCCTTCCAGTCACTTAAAGATTGCCCAGGAAGCCCGTACATTAGGTCAATATTAATATTATCAAATCCCACATCCCTTGCAGTGTGATAGTTTCTCAAAAATATTTCTTTAGAATGGATTCTGCCTATAGAATTTAGAATTCTATCATTGAATGACTGAAGTCCAATGCTAAGTCTGTTCACACCTATTTTGAGATATCCTTCTAATTTTTCCTTCGTAAGAGTTCCAGGATTGGATTCTACTGAAAATTCAATTCCCGACTCTATGGAAAGACTTTTGTATAACTTATTTACTATAGTATCCATTTTATCTATTGTTAACGCAGAAGGGGTTCCTCCACCGATAAAAAGGGTTTTAACTTTATATTTTTTCAGCCGACTGCTATATAGTTCAATCTCTTTTAATAGAGCCTTAACATATTGGTCTATATTTTGATCATTATATTTAAAGGAGATAAAGTCACAGTAACTGCACTTTTTATAACAAAAAGGTATATGAATGTATAGTCCAATTTTTTTCAATTTTTTCACCTCTTTCATTCATTAAAATAGCCACCATTTTCATGGTGACTATTTTTCGTCATATTTTAAAACTGATAGAAATGCTTCTTGAGGAACTTCTACACTACCTAACTGTCTCATTTTCTTTTTACCTTCTTTTTGTTTTTCTAAAAGCTTTCTCTTACGAGAAATATCTCCTCCATAACATTTAGCCAGTACATCCTTTCTCAAGGCACTTATTGTTTCCCTTGCAATTACCTTATTTCCAATTGAAGCTTGAATAGGTATTGCGAACATATGTCTTGGAATTACCTCTTTTAACTTCTCGCAAATTGCTCTTCCCCTTGAATATGCTTTACTTTCATGAACTATTAAGGAAAAAGCATCTACTACCTCTTTATTTAGAAGGATATCTAGCTTTACCAACTTAGATTGTCTGTATTCTTTAAATTCATAGTCTAAGGATCCGTATCCCCTTGTCTTAGATTTTAAGGCATCAAAAAAATCGTATATAACTTCGTTTAGGGGGAGTTCGTAGTGAAGTGAAACCCTTCTTTCGTCGAGATACTCCATATTAATTAGGGTGCCTCGTCTTTCCTGACATAGCTCCATTGCATTTCCTACATAATCATTTGGTATCATTATCCTTGCATCGACTATAGGTTCTTCCATATACTCAATTTCACTTTGAGGCGGAAGATTTGTCGGATTTTGAATCATCTCTATCTCTCCATTGGTCTTTACAACTTTATATATAACACTAGGAGAAGTGGTGATTATATCCAGATCAAACTCTCTGTCTAATCGCTGCTGTATTATCTCCATATGAAGTAAACCTAAAAATCCACATCTAAATCCAAAACCAAGCGCAACTGATGTTTCCGGTTCAAATTCAAGGGCCGCATCATTTAGCTGAAGTTTTTCCAAAGCATCCCTTATGTTTTCAAACTTTTCACCTTCAGCAGGATAAATTCCACAATATACCATGGGAGTTGCCTTCTTATATCCTGGAAGTGGCTTGTCACATGGTCTATTTGCATGGGTAATCGTATCTCCTACTCTACAGTTCTTAACATCCTTTATACTTGCAGTAATATAACCTACATCTCCTGCCTTTAGTTCATCAACGGGTACAGGTCCAGGTACAAAGATACCCACTTCATTTACATCAAATGTTTTGCCTGACGACATCATCATAATCTTATCGCCAACCTTAACGCTTCCTTCTTTTATCCTTACGTAGGCTACAGCACCTTTATAACTATCATAGAATGAGTCAAATATCAAAGCTTTCAAAGGAGCCTCTTCGTCACCTTGCGGATGGGGAATATATTTTACTACTGCCTTTAAAACTTCTTCAATATTTATCCCTTCTTTAGCAGATATAAGTGGAGCATTATCTGCTTCGATACCTATAATATCTTCGATTTCCTTTTTTATCTCTTCAGGTCTTGCACTGGGTAAGTCAATCTTATTGATAACAGGTACAATTTCTAAATCCTGTTCAATAGCTAAATAGACATTTGCCATAGTTTGAGCCTCTACCCCTTGAGTTGCATCTACTACTAAGATTGCTCCTTCACAGGCAGCCAGGCTTCTCGATACCTCATAGTTAAAATCTACATGACCCGGAGTATCTATAAGATTTAATATATATTCTTCTCCATTAACCTTGTAGACTAGTCTTGTAGCCTGAAGTTTTATAGTTATTCCCCGCTCTCTTTCCAAATCCATACTGTCAAGAATCTGCTCTTTCATTTCTCTATCGGTTAGAAGCCCAGTTTTTTCAATTAATCTATCTGCTAAAGTTGATTTTCCATGGTCAATATGAGCAATAATGCAAAAGTTGCGTATCTTATTTTGTCGACTATTTGACATAAACATTATTTCCTCCCTTTAGTACGCTTAAATAACCTTAGTAAATTATAACATAAACCTCTATCTTAGTACAGAATAATGATAAATAAAAGCCGAGTCTTTACCCGGCTTAATTTTTTAAGTGATCATATATGATCCTACTTATAATTTGGCTTTTTTCTTCAATAAAGGTTTTTATATTCTCTTGGCCGTATTTCATCTTTTTCTTAAAGGTGAAAAGAAAATCTGATGCCTTTTCCGTATCTATAATGTATGTATCTCCACAAAATACCACTTCATAATCATTAATATCCAGCTGTTTGTATCTTAGTAAGTTTGATTTTTCCCATAATATCAGCGCTCTATTAGTTTTATCGACAACTAATAATCCAAGATATAAAAAAGATATGAGAAACACTGCTGTTAAGCTGCCAACACACAAACGTTTTATTTTTTTTAATTTATTCCTTTGTTCCATTTTCTTTCTTTCTACTCTGCCCATTATTATCACCATTCATATTGTTTACTTAATTTCTTGTGCCAATTAACTTTAATCGAGTAAGCAAGTAGTCTATAAGGCTTCTGCTGAAGTGACTTTGAAGAGCTGTTTTTCCTCTAAATCTTTTCTATTAAAACAACTCTTCTACGGAGCCTGAAGAGGATTATTGAAGGATATCTATAATAAACTAGCGAGGCAAGTTAATTTAATAAATATTTTATTCAAAATTAACAAATCCTCTTAAAGCTCTGTCTATTACTTTACCAAGATATTTTGCCGTCCTAAGTGACTCCTCTATGGAGTTTGCGTTGTTTCCGATTTCAAAGAGAGCATAATAATCAGATTTATATTCATTATATCTATACTTTTTTAAAATTACGCCACTTGACAAACCGGGATACATCTCATCACTTATGGCCTTTATATAATAAGCAAACTTCTTTAATTTTTCAAAATTTTCATTTTCTCCACCAACTACCATTGAAAATCTTGCCACTTTTTCTCCATTTATTTCAACATAGCTTTCATCTCTAATTTCACTATAATTCTCTAAGTTGTCGATATGGTCAATGCCATCTCTGTGTACGTCAAATATTATCTTAAGGCTTGGATATTTCCCTAAATTTTTGTTTAGAGTTTGCAAAGACCGACTATAGGACCCTTGATAGGAGGGATAGTCATGTATTGTATCATCATGTATAACATTATATCCACTATTCTCAAGATTTTTTTTGAGTTCCTCTCCTACACTGATTACTGTGAACCTTCTATTTAATGAATGATAATTCCCTATACTTTCTGGCTTATAGGATTCAGTTCCATGGGTATGATAAATTAAAATTAATGGTTTTCCCTTATCATGGGTAACCTTCTCAGGTAGCGGAGCTGGTGTACTTACTATTTCAATCCCATTATTGCTGTTTTCTATCCCTTTATTGATTGAATCATCATTATTTTTCCCATTATCTCCCCTATTAATTATTACGACGTCGTCCTTATGCGAATTGTCCATGTTTTTTTCTTTATAAGAAAAGGTATTAGTATATTGATTGTTATTTTTATTTTCTGATAAGTTTTCTGAAGTTTCTATATATATTCTTGTATCATAATCTTCATCTCCAGTACCAATTCCATAATGCTCCGAAGAAACTTGGAGATCTCCTTCCATTTCCTTCATCATAGGTATCTGTGCGCCTAAGTAAGATTTAGGATCTTTATAATCAAAGTTAATGGTTTTATCTACAAAGTATTTAGCCAGGTCTACTGCATCATTATCATTACTATTTTTATAACTTAACTCAAGTATAGACATGGATTTATTAAATACATAGATAAAAAATTTTTTTCTAAAACTACTACTTTCATCGCTGGAATAACTTGAGTCATCATCAAGTTTATCACCTGCCGTTGCAACTATAACACTTTGATTGATTATAAAAATATTTATGGCCATAACTATCATCATACAAGTAATCATAATAGATAATATTTTTACAGTGTTACAAGTTTTGTTTGGTTTCATCTCTTAGCTGCCCCCCGATTCTCTTTTCTTGCTGTTAAAATAGGTGCTATAAAATTATATGAAGGACGGGGTATTTATATGATAAATATTAATGGAGATATCTGTTGACATCCTTTAAATCTATACCAGGATGCAATGCAATATTCAGCCCATTGGCTATGATTTGTGAGATATCAGTTATTATTTTATCTATCTCTTTCGTGGTAACTATAACATTGGCGCCATAGGGTTCCAATACTTCCTTGATTAAAGCATATTTATCATCATCTCCCATATTTTCTAATAGCCTGAAAAATTCTGTTCCCTCTGAAGCCTGAGCTTTAAAGGAATTGATAACCTTTTTAATAGTATCATTGGTCATTGTTGCTGCATCGACTACAGTAGGTACCCCTATGGCTACTACAGGTGTTCCTAGAGTTTCTTCATTTAATTCTTTCCTGGAACTACCGACTCCTGAACCCGGACTTATCCCTGTAGTTGAAATCTGTATTGTGGTATTTATTCTTTCCATTTTCCTAGATGCTAGAGCATCAATGGCTATAACAAAATCCGGTTTTGTTTTTTCAACTATTCCTTTTATAATATCACTCGTTTCAATTCCTGTAGTTCCCATTACCCCAGGTGAAATAGCACTTACTGAAGTCATGGAAGGATCTTCTGACTTGTTATATAGCCTAAATAGGTGCCTTGTTACAAGAATCTTTTCAACAACTTGGGGCCCTAGGGCATCGGGAGTAACATTCCAGTTCCCCAGTCCCACTATTAAAGTGTTTAAACTTTTCTTCTTTGGTAAAATAGCAATTAGCTCCTTAGCTAAAACCTTGCTTACGCTGTCCTTCAAATCTGCATCGGCACTTTTAAGCCCTCTTGATTCAATCGTTATGTAACTACCTCTAGGACGCCCCATTATTTGACTACCTTGATCATCTACAATTTTTACACGAGTAACTTCTATCTCATTATCTATTTCTGATTTTTCAACTTCCACCCCTGGAATTTCCTGTTTATTTTTTTCTTTATACAACTCCCTTGCTTCGACTGCCAAATCAGTTCTTATTTGAAACATAAAACACCTCCTGTTGTATTGTAAATTAGTATTATTTTCTCTTTAATGCCCCAAATTTATGCAAAAAGAATATTAATTTAAGTTTTTGGAAATAAAATATATAATTGAATTATTTTGTCTTGCAATTTAAATTTAATCATGATAAAATTACACATGTTAAACAGGATACGAGGGGGTGAGCAAGTTGGCTAACATAAAATCAGCTAAGAAGAGAATTAAGGTAATCGCAAAGAAAACAGCACAGAACAAAAGAAGAAAGTCTAAAGTTAAGACTGCAATCAGAAGATTTGAAGATGCTGTTGCTGCCGGCGATTTAAATCTGGCGAAGGAGAAGTTTAATTACGCTCAGAAGAAAATTTCTCAAATAGCTGCAAAAAATACTATCCATAAAAATGCAGCTTCTAGAAAAATTTCAAGATTAGCTAAAAAATTAAAACAACTTGAAAAAACTGCTGAATAATTTGAATTGAAATTATTTTACTCGACTTTTATAACCCCGTCGTTATTCCCACTGCAAAACAAAAGCGTACACTGTACGCTTTTCCGCTTTTTTTGTTAAATTTTACAACACTCAGATACAAAAACTTCTATTGCCAATTTTGGTGACATCCTACCGGTTTTTATGTTTTTTTCTGTTTGTAGTGCCTTGTTTAATATTTGAAGAAGCTCCCTATCAGTAAAAGCACCTGCCTGTTTTAAATATTTCCTTACAATATATTGAGGTAACGACAGTTTGGGAGCTATTGCAATAGTTGTATAACCTTTTTCTACCATCAATTTTGCCTGGTTAAGTATTTTAAACTGCCTAATAATCATATAAAGTATTCTTCCTTCGGCCTCTCCGCTTGATAGCATTTGATTTATAACCTTTAGCGCAAGATCCCCTTTTTTCTCTGCCACTGCATCTACTAGTAAAAATATGTTATTTTCTATGGGTTTTGTAGCTATCCTCTCAATGTCATTAAGTTCTATAATATTTTTATCGGCAGTAAAACCTGATAATTTTTTTATTTCATTTTCTATATCATAGAGAGTTTTATCAGAATCCCTATCCAAATATCCCAGATTGTTTACAAAAACTTCCAATGAGGTCGGAGCAATTTCCCTGTTATTGCTTTTGAATTTTTTATAGATCCATTTTGAAAGTTCCTGCTTTTTTAACCTTTGAAACTCTACTATCGATCCATATTTTTTTATTGATTTCACAATTTTTTTTCTTTTATCTATTTTTTCTCCAGCAGTAAAAATCAAACAAGTGGTATTCGGAATGTTTGAAAAATATTTTATAAGCCTATCTTCGTCTCCTGAGTTTAAAATATTTTTTCTGCTAGTAAAAAGTTCTGGAACATCGACAATAACTATTCTTTTGCTTCCCATAAAGGGAAGAGTCTCACAGGAATCAATAACTTCATCTATTTCCCCCTTAAAATCATCAAAATATATATAATTGAAACTTTCATTAGTTAAATTTATATATTTTTCTTTTATCTTCTCCATTACTTTGTCTATCAAATACTTTTCACTTCCATAAAACATATATAATCCCTGCAGTTTATCTTGTTTGATATCATTGATTAAATTTTTAAAGTCCATAACTGCCTCCTAGTTATTCAATAATGTCTTTATTTCAATATTTCTTCCGTCAGTTTTTATTATAACAGCACCATTCTCATCATTTCTATATACTTTAACATTATTTTGCTTTAATATTCTTAAAACCTCTTTATGGGGATGTCCAAACAGATTTTTTCCTACTTGAATCACTGCTATTTCAGGAGTAAAATATTTTATAAATTCAGTTGAGGTTGATGTTCTACTTCCATGGTGCCCTATCTTTATTACATTTATATCCTGTCGTTTAGTACTGCTAATTATTTTTGCTTCAGCTTCTCTCTGTATATCTCCTGTAAATAAAAACTTCACATCCTTATATTCTAAGATAAAAACCAGTGAATTATTATTTACATCATCCTCTGTATTCGTCATAACATTCAACGCTGGGTGCAGAATCCTTATGTTTAAATCTTTTTCTATAGGTATATATTGCTTTCTATGTATTTTATGGATAGGAATATTTTTAAATTGTGAAATATCTTTAAGCCTTATAAAATTCTCTGAAATAAACTTATCTGTTCCAATAACTATTTGTTTAGTTTTAATTTTTTCAATCACATCAATTACTCCGCCTATGTGGTCATCATGAATATGAGTAATAAATATAAGGTCGAGACTGGAAATATGATTTTTCAATAAAAATTCAGGCAAAATCTCATTTTCCATACTTCTACCTCCATCAATCAGTATTTTTTTAGCCTTAGGTGTTTCTATCAGTATGCAGTCTCCCTGACCAACATCTACAAAGGTAATCTTTAATTCCTTAGGAAAGATAATAATAAATGAATTTAAAAGCAAGTAAATCATCAAAATTGCTGCTACTATTTTTTTCCATCCCAACCTGCCTAAAAAAGTGATTTTACCTTTATAAAAAATTAAAATTAAAAGACTATAGTAAAATATAAAAAAATGTATTCGGGGCGATATAACATCGAAGCTACTAAAGTGTATATGTTGACTCAACTGCGATAACCAAATCAAAAGTTTGATAAGTACTTTATCTATATAACCGATCAATCCAGCCAGTTTTTCATTTATGAAAAGCAGAACAAAAAATAGCAAGGTTGTCGGTAATATATATCCCATAAGAAAAATCGCAGGTATGTTATATATAATACTTAAGGGCGAGATAGAATTAAAATGAAAGGCCATTATTGGTGCTGTTCCTAATTGAGCAGCAAAAGAAACTGCAATAATTTTTTTGAAGAAGTTAGGTAAAAAGACTAGTTTTTCACAAATGGGAATATAAAATAACCCTATAGCCGTTACAGCGGCAAAGGACAGTTGAAAACTGATATTAAATGTAATTAAAGGATTGACAACAATAGTTATTAGGCAAATTAGTGCTAATGAAGAAAACAAATCATATCTTCTATCTAAAATATTGGAAAAAACATATATAGTTAACATTGCGGAAGCCCTTAAGGATGAGGGTGTAAAACCTACTATAAAGGCAAAAAACCATATAACTCCCAGTAAAATAGTGATTCTATATGCTTCTCTTAATCTTAGATGTATTAACAATGTGTTAAAAAATAAATACAAAATTCCAAAATGCAGTCCAGATACGGCCAAAACATGGGCTATACCGCTTATTCTAAAAGATTCATATATATCCTCTTGTAGGATAGATTTGTCTCCAAATACAATACTTAATCCGATTTCTCCTTCATTACTCGACAGTATTTCAAAAACCTTATTGTATATATAACTTTTTATATTATATCTTAGTTTTATATAATGGGGCAAACCAGCCTCCCCTATTATTTTTACATCAAAATTATTGGCATATAAGATAGTGTGAATCCCTTGGGTTTTTAAATACATATTATAATCAAACATTTTAGGGTTTCTTGAATTGTTAGGAATAATCAATTTGCCTTTAATTTTAACTTTCTTATTATTAAAATTTTCTTTAACAGATGTAGAGTGTAATATTTTTAACAACGTTTTTTCTTTTATATTATAGCTTTTACCATTATATATAAGCTTATCTGTATATAATAAATATTCATCTCTATCACCCATTTTGTTCTGTATGGCATCTCCTACTAATATGACCTGTCTATCGGTAAAGCTTGATAATTGGCCTATAATATTATTGTAATAGCCAAAATTTAGTGCCCCTAATAGAAAAAAAGTTAAAATCCATAATAAAAAAGAAGTATTCTTTCTCAAGATAAATTGCAAAATACAAAATACAAAGCTGGCGACAATCAGAACGTGAATATATTTTAAAGGTATTTTGAAACTGTTTTGCAATACTATGCCTATCACAAATGCCATTGTAATAGCTGTCAAAGGTCTTCTTTTCACTAGTTCCACTTCCATTTCGATAGTAGATAAAGTTTTACTACTAAATATCCTTATATTAGAATTCTACCAATAGTAAAAAAAACCTTCTAAAATTAATTTTAGAAGGTTCTAAATATCTAATGATTTAAATAGGGCGGGACCGGATTTTGGTCCGTATGTTTATTGCCCACATAGTATAAATCTGCTTCAATATTTATGCTATGATTATTTTTATCATGCTTTATTTTAACATCATCTATTCTGGCCTCATCCTGATGATAATTCAGATATTGGGATAATGCGTCTCTGCCATTTTTAACGCTTATCTCTCTGCTATAAACAGTTAAAAATTCTTTTTCTGGAACTTCTAGATACAATTTATACTTATCTCCTAATCTTATCCTTCTTTCACTAATACTGTTTAACAATTTTCCCACACTCCTTAACCTTTGTACATATATTATGTGAAAAAATTGCTTACTTAATTCTTGAACTTATATTTCATAGGTTTTAAATTCTTCTGCTATTCTTGCATCTCCATCAAACTGTAAAACCACTTCATTTAATACATCTTCCGGCTCATATTCCGGCCATAAATGGGTTATTAGTAGTTTTTTTACATTTGCTTCAGTAGCCAATTTACCTACTTGTTGAGCAGACAAATGGTAAGCATCTTGAGTCCTATCTTTCTCTAATAGGTTAGACTCACATATAAAAAGATCGGCCTCTTTTCCTATTTCTATTACTCCATCACATAGCTTAGTATCACTAGAATATACTAATTTTTTACCTTCTTTTTCTACAATTACTGCATAGGTTTCAACGGGATGAGACATGAGCTTAAAGCTTATTGACATTCTACCAAAGGTTAACTTTGTTGATTCATTTAAAGAATTTAATTCAAAAGCATCCTTGAATTGAATTTCATTAAGAATTTCCGGAGAGTCTGTTGGTGCGTACAGAGGAATACTTTTATCTATTAAGCCCTTTTCTTTATTTATGCCTACAGCATATCTTAAAACCATTACATCAGATATATGATCGCTATGTAAATGGGTAAGTACTATTGCATTAATATCGTTCAAACTATCGATAAATCCAAACAATCTACTTAAAACACCATTCCCGCAATCTATCAGTATTTTATAATTTTCATCTTCTAGTAAATAACCTGAACAAGCGCCATTTACTTTGGGATAGGGTCCCCATTTTCCCAAAACTGTTATCTTCATATACTTTCCCTCCTTAAAATTTGTAATTTGATTTTTAATTTTAATATAGTTCAATAACTTTAAAGTGAATATAACTTTCTTAGAGTACTACGAAGTTTCCTCCTTAGCGATTTAGAAAGGATGATTGTTTTTAATATGTGGCTATTATTATAATAATATATTTAGAAATAAATGTAAAAGAACTTATATCCGTGATTATGTTCAGACATAAGTTCTTTTAATAGTTTCATAAATGATAAATTCAAATTTTTTTTGTGACTCCGCTTTTTTTTAAAGCTATACCTAATGGTGAGAAAATCAAAGCCCCTATAGACCCTTGAATCAAGTTAAAGGGTGCTTCAGAAAGCGGAACTATAAAACTCTTTAACATTACTGCTCCTGTTAAATAATAACCAAGTGTCATCCATAAAATACCACATATCAAAGATAAAATATTTCTTAAGTTAAGTACTTTATCATTATCTTGATCAGCTATTTTACCAACTATTAATCCCATAAGTCCTTTAACTATCAATGTAGGAATAGCCCACTGTCCGTAACCTCCCAAGATATCCGCCAGGGCTGATCCTAACCCTCCTGCTATCATTCCGTAGCGCCATCCAAATAAAATTGCAGCTAAAAATATCATACTGTCACCTAGATTGACATAGCCTCCCGTAGCAGTAATAGGAATTTTAATTGCCATTGTAGCGACAGTTACCAAAGCTGTTAAAAGCCCTATAATAGCAAGTTGTTTTGTTTGAGCACTCTTCATTGTACTGCCCCCTCTTGTATAATTGTATTGTTATGTAGGGTTGATGTATATAATTATAATACATATTGTACTTATTGTAAATAGAAGAAAAGGAAAACACCAAGTTATTGTACCCATACAATAACTTGGTGTTTAAGATTTTATAACCAACTTTTTAATTTTTTAATATCCTTTATGACAATTCGTTTTCCTGATATTTCTATTGCTCCTTCTTTTTTAAACTGGCTTAATATTCTACTAACCGTTTCCCGTGCTGTCCCTATCATGTTAGCTAATTCTTGTCTTGACAATTCAAGCTTTAATTCTACTCCTTCGCTTTTATTTTTCCCATGTTCTTCAGCCAATCTTATAATTGCTTGGGCAGTTCTGGAATAGGTATCGTTCAAAGCTATCTGTTTTAGCTTTAGCTGAGCATTATATAGTCTCTTGTTTAATACTTTAATAAGATTTAAGCCTAATTCAGAATTTACTTTTATAAGTTTTTCAAGATCGCTATTGAGTATCATTCCTACCACTGCATCTTCTATGACTTCAGCAGTTGCAGGATAACTTACATCATTAAAAATTGTTACCTCAGCAAAAACGTTATTCTTGCCATAAATATTTAAAATTAACTCTTTTCCATCTTTAGAAGATCTATAAATTTTTATTTTTCCCGATTTTATGAAATAAAAGGCTTCACCTTTATCTCCTTCCATAAAAATTATACTACCCTTATTATATTTTTTCTCTATAGTTATAGACATTATTTTTTCTAGATCTTCATCCTTCAATTGGGAAAAAATTGGAACCCTTCTCAAAACTTCAAAACTATCCCTCATCAATTACCTCCAAATTTCTCTAAAGTTTTATATATTTATAACCGCTAATTCTATTTTACCATTTAACTGACTGAGAACAAAAAGTTTTGTTCTATCTGGAGATTCATATATCTGTCTAATAGTCCCTTCTGTTTTATATATAAGATTATTAGATTTTCTATCATTTAAGTATATACAATTCGTTTTAATATATATAAACTTATCATCACTTAAATATTTATAATGTGCTGTTATATTTCCCTCATCACTATTTGTTGTAAAGGCTTGAAGATTTTCATAATTTTTTGTTCCCTTATTGTTTAAGTCAATAACTTTTATGAAGTTAGTCCTTGATTTTGAACTTGTTACTATAAAGTAATTATCATTTTTAAAAATTAACTCTACATCGTCCTTTTGAACAATATCCTTTGTAAAATATTCCTCTAAGTTTACAAACATCTTGTTATATATTTCATAATAACATATTCCTTTAATATGGAATTTATTGGCTTCGATTGAAATATCACCTATAGTAAATAATATTCTTTTATCATCTTTAGTCCACATAATAGGACTTGTTATTTGAACAGAATCATCAAGGGGCTGTGTATATTGAATTTTTCTAGTTCTCAAGTTAAAAATTCCAATTTTTTTTCCTGCAATTTTTATTTCGTTCAGACCTGATGTGTAAAATTTTGCATTATGTCCAACATAGATATATGCAACCGACAGATTATTATTTGCCCATACAGGATTTAAACCCATAATTTTTTCAGCATAAATTTTACCTGAATCGGCTCCAAAAATGCTAAAATAGCTTTCACTTATTTTTTTATTATTTATATATGAAACTGCTATATATCCAGCATTTGGTGAAAAATTCATATAACTCTCAAAATTATTTAAAAGTATATTATTTAATTCTTGATCGAGTACTACCTCTTTATTATCCAGTAAGTCATAAACCTTAATGCTATTTTGCTCTTTATCATAAAAAACAATTTTTTTATTGTTTTTAGACAGTTTAAATTTAAGCTTATCATTATATTCTATATTTTGAGCCAGTTTTATTTTTCTTTTATCTCTTATATAAAACAGGCCTTGATCCTTTCCTTTTTCGACATAGATTAAATAATTATCCTTATTAATTTTCTTTATAAAATTTATATCACCTTTTAAATCATTAAAATTTTTATCAGTTTCAATAAATGGATTTACAGTTTTCAATTCCTTTGAAGCGTAATCAAATTTATAGTATACATACTTATCCTCTGTTTTTTTTTCCTTGAATTGGACAATATTTTCGTTGATCCATGAAATATTATCTATCATACCAAACTCGGAGATCATTTTCACATAATTGTTTCCCTCGAGTATTTCAATGTCACTTTTTGAGTTGTCCTGTTTTACTAAGCTGACTACTTTTCTATCGTCATCAAAAAAATGTATTCCAGCATATGTTATGAGACTAAGAATACATAGTATCAATATTAAATCTTTGTTGCCTTTCACCTTTTGTCCAGCTCCTCATTAATATATTTTATTGCTTCATCTAAGTTTTCATATGCTGTATCAATATTTTTCTTTAGTTTTTGCAAAATTTCTTCTGTATTGTTTTTATTAAGATATTGACAAAGATTGATCTGATTTTTGTTATTATTATTTACAAGGGTCTTTAATTTCGTATAAGTAAATATTCGATATATCTTTTTTCCATTTATTAAAGCAACAATGTCTTCTGTATATAGATTTTTCAATAGCTTGTTAAATCTTTCAATTCCCATTTTGTCTATTTTTTCTATCTCTCCTTTATTAACTATCCTTCCAATTAGCTTGTCCGATTTAAACATAAAATAGTTATAGTCAACATAGATACAACTATTTTTATTGATTTTTAAAAACTTAAAATCTCCCTTTTTTATTTTTCTACTTTTTCCAAATGCTTCAAAATATGTATCTGTTATATCCCAAGCTATATTACGAATACTTATTATCTGTCCATTAGCAATTACATAGGTTCTATCCTCCTGTAACTCTTGATTTAACTTAATTTTTTTTAATTCCATGGTTTCCAGATTCAATACTATGTCTCCGTTTTGCTGAGCAATACATTTTGAAATTACATAAAACCTCATAAGTTCACCCCACAAATTATAAAACGGCATATCAAATAAGAAACAATTTATTTTTTTGTCTCCCTATATTGTTTCTCTATAGCTTCTATTTCATCTTCATTAAAGCCGTATATTTTATACAGCTTTTTATCAATCATATCTTGATAATGTTCAATAGCTGCCATATCAAACTTATTATCGATTGTTTGTAAAACCTTATCTGTAATATCTAACAAATATTTTTTTATGTTATTATCTAAATCCAAATATATAGGTATTTGGGATAATGGTTTTGAATATAGCTCAAGATAATTGCCTTTTCTTTTTCCCATATTAAAAAGCCAAAAATATGTAATTTTTGAATTTAACAAGCATAGAAGCAACTTTAAGCTCGTTAAATTTTCTTTAGCAGTTATGAAATATACATCCGCACTTGCATACCAAGGAAGCTCATTGTAACCGAAATTGTTGAGCAGTGATCTATGTGGTACAACAATTTTAGGTTTTTCAAATATAGATTCATCTCTGCTCCATTGCAGAGAATACCATTTTCTAACTCCTTTCACGGTCTCTCTTCGCATGCTTAACACATTTTCGAATTTATTAAGATGATTTTTAATAATAGGACAAGACTTATTATCTAGAATGTTTTTATCCGTAAAGTATAAAATAAATTTTTGGGGATTCTTTTTAGTATAATATTTTTTCACATCACTGTTTTTATAAAAGGGTTTTAATAATTTACAATTTTTAAAATATCTATCAGTTATTTCTTCTCTATTTACTACAAAAATTCCTTTATTAGGCTTTATGTTAAATTTTTCTATTTCACTGCTGCTCAATTTCACATCCATCATTTTCTTTGTTACCTTGTCTGCTCCACTAACTATTCCCTGGTTTATATTACATATATCTCCTAATGTCTGATGACTGCCACATTTGATTTTATTTATTATATTTGAATATCTCTTATCAGAAAAGATTAGCATATTACCGCTACTACTGTATAGATCATTTTGACTCTTCAAAGTATAAAAAGAATAATCTTTTATAGTCTTACGGGAGTTAAATATAGCTTCACTTATCTGATCCTGACTATACTTATTTCCTTTAAAGTACTGTATTAATATCTTTTTATCAGGATCAAAACCCTTTACAAGGGTAAATATTAAATTATGTTGCCCTTTGGCTGATTTAAAGATTTCATATTCATTAAAATATATTATGTTTTTTAAAGCTGTATTCTCTTTTAAAAAGTTTCTAAATTTAGATGCTCCATCTGCTGTAATAAAATAGTTTGTAGTTATATAAGTCAAAATTCCATTTTTTCTTAATAATTCAATTCCTCTATAGACAAAATAGTAAAAGTAATCCATTTTACCTTCATAGTATTTTTTCCCAAATTTATATTGTTTTATTTCATGGAATTTATGTTTATTGCCCTTTTCTCCAATGTAAGGAGGATTTCCTATTACAATATCAAATCCTCCTTTATCTACAATCTCCTTTATTCTATCCAGATTATATATTTTGGGGCCTAATATGCTATTTTTTTGATATATATTAAAATTTAATCCTTTAATATCAAACTCTCTGTAACATGCAAGTATATCGATGCATGTTAAAACAAAAATCTCTAATGGAAGACTCTGAATGTCTATGCCAAATATATTATTCTCTATAATGTACTTTTTCTCTTTAAAATAATCAAATTCCAATCCTAGGTTTTTAGAGATTATAAACTTTATATTAAAAATCTTTCTAAACATATATAACAAAAACAAACCTGTCCCACAGGATATATCTATGACCTTTATACTTTTTAAGCTATCTAACAACTGCTCTAATTCATTTTTCTGTATATGATGAATTATCTCATCTTTTATTAAATTATCTATACTTTTCTCATTAATTCTAGTGTTTTCAAGGAAGTAATTTTTTAAAGAGTTATAAACCATATGTTTAATAATATAAGGAGGGGTATAGTAGCTACCTGTAACCTCACGCTTCTTTTCCCCTATGTATTCTTCAGAAATACTACATAAAAAGAATAAATCCATAGATCCTACTAATTTAATCAACTTATCACTTATATTTATATTTTTAATCTTTTTCGGATCAATAAGGGCCTTTTTAATTAGATTGTTATAATCAACATACTTAATTCTATGCTTATTTAGAATAGATTGCTTTACAACATGAAGATAAAACTCATCTTTACTATAGCTTTCTAAAAATTCTTCATTTAACAGTTTGTTGAATTCATCGATAAGTTCTTTATTCATTTTCTTTTCCCTTCCATTTCTTATATCATCTTTAAATCATTATATTTCAATACTATCTTTTACTCAACAAAAATGTCTTAGTACCCTTCGGCACTAAGACTTTCTTTTTCCATTGATTGTTCTAATATATCTTCCTTCTCCAACCTTTTTTACTCCGTCAATTTCCTGGATTACTTCATCAACTATTAAATCCATATCCTTTATGTTAATATCAATTCCTTTTTTCTTTAGATATTTCATAATAGTTAAAAGCCTGATATGATAACTACAAGGATTTTTAAAATATGGATGTTTTTCAATGTAATCTCTTATCGTAGATTTATCAACAAGCTTCTCTATTTTTTTGTTTTGTTCCATATTTTCCTCAACTTTTCTTAAATAATCATTTAGGTATTCTTTAGGATTGTTGTGCTGGTTAAGCAGCACCCTAATGTCTTTGATAATATTTGCAATTTGAACTTCATCAGAATCTGACTCCATGTTTATACTATCTTTATTCCCCCTAAAAGATCCAAATAAGTCCGAAGTAGCAACTTCCATGGATGTTTTTTACCCCTTTCAACAAATAGTATCTCACTATATTTTACTATCATTCTAAGAAACTGTCAAATAGATCAGAATGTATCTAATCCAAAATTTGCCTTTTTAAAATACAGCATATATTTCTTCCATTTACAGTAGGGACCGAAGAAGTAAGTTCCCAACCTTCTTGTCCCAACTCATTTAACTTATTTTCGTCTTCTCTACTCAAAACTAGATTAGACACACCCTTTGTTTTAAAATTTAGAATTTTATATTCCCATTTTTTCATTTTCTTCCCCCTAATCCTTTAAATTAATCTCTTGTGCTAGTCACTCTAACAGTATAGCTATAAATATCCTTCAATGTTTCCTCTGAAGCGACTCCTAAAAGCTGTTTTTACATCTAAAATCTTTTCTATTAAAACAGCTCTTCTACGGGCATGAAGCGGATTATTGGAGGATATCTATAAGGAACTAGCAAGGCGAGTTAAATTATTAAAAATCTATAGTAAATCTTCTATTGAAATCACTTCATCCTTTACATGTTTTAAAAAGTTTCCTGTTATAGATTGAATTTTTTTCTTAGCCTTATATCTATCTCCATCAGAATTACATTCTAATTCCATTTTATTTTTATAGAGTACTATTTCACACAAGATTTTTCTTTTATTATTTCCATATAGTCTAAAATAAACTATTTCATCTTCTTCATAGCTTAGCTCGATATTTTCATCTCTTAGTAAATTCTCCCTTACATTGTTAGAATTCGTAACGATATAAGTACTCTGCCAAACTTTATATTTTTCATTATCATTTTCTGTTTGATTTCTGATTAATTCATCTACAATATGTGCAAATTGATATATCAGTGGTGAATTACTTTGAATAAACTTTTTCAAACTTGCAATTCTATATTTTTGTTTATATTCTTCATACTTTTCATAGAAGTTCTTTTCAATGAGGCCTTTAAACAGTTTATCAACAAATATACAATCTTTGGTTATTAGATAATTTCCATCAAAGTTAAAAATTCTGGCAATAAGTAACCCCTTTGAACCATTACTTATAACTTTTCCATCATAGTTTACAATATAACTCTCTTTAAGAAACACATCCCTCAGTTTTAGCATATCACTATCTTTTATAATCTCATATATAGATAAATTAGCATTTGCAATACCATCCAACAATTTTATTTCTACGTCTCTAAGCTCACTTTTCTTGATATTTTTATACTCCTGAAAAAAATTTTTGCCATTCAAAAGCCTATAATCCCAGAGAAGCCAGGAGGTAAAATTTTTGTTTTGATGACTATAATCCATATTTTCAGTCATTTTTGAAAAAGTAGATTTGGCCCTTTCTAATTCATCCTTATAATTATCACTTAAGGCAAAGTATAAAACATCATCCATTAGCTTGTCTTCTATTATTTTCATTTCTTCTAAATTTATATCCATATCTTCACTCCTCTAATCTATAAGTTTCATAATTAAAGGTGATTCCAGTAGAATCACCAAATTAATCGAGATTTAAAATATATTCCAAAGCAGGAGCCTTATGATAAAAATCTTGTAATTTCATCTCTTCCCTCTCATCCAAGGGGTGTATAATCCTAAAAATTTCCTTTAAATCTTCCGCCGTAACATCTTGAAAATTGATATGGGAAAAACCGTCCACTATAATCTGCGCTAACTCCTTGTCTATTTCATATATATCATAATCGGTCCTTAAAAAAATATTCTTTAGACCGCTTATCTCCTCTTCATTTTTCATATCAATAACTGCTATATCATACAGGATATCATATCTATCTTTTATATTCTTTACTAATTTATTCCATATGTCAATACCTTTTTTATTAAGCTTACTGGTAATCTTCCCTTTATCTTCTAATACTCTCAAGAGTAAAAACTTTGCACAATAGTTTAAACAGGATTTCTTTAAAAATAATTTGCACCATTTGTCTTCATCAAATTCTAGATTTTTCCTGCTGTCTATTCTAAATTTTTTTATTATTCCAATTTTATCATATTCATACTTTATTATAAAAGTTTCAATGAACTTTTCAAACACTTTTATAATATATTCTATATTCACCAAATTTTCTCCTCCCTTCTTTGAGAAAATATTTGTCTTTGCTATATAATATTGCCCAAAGTATATTATTGTCAGCTTAAATTTAAATAAATATTGAGGTTTATTTCTTAATTGATTTCATATATTTGTAATGGGGGGGTAATATGAAAAAAAAGATATTTTTTCTTTTAATAACTTTTTTAATAACCAGTACTATGCTTTACTACAAATTTGAAAGTGTGAATTTCGTCTATACTACGACCTTTAACATAGCTAATAGAAGTAAAATGACCATCACTAAAGATCTGATGGAAGATTATAAAAGTTATGATGAATCAGTTAGAAAAAGAGCCGAAAAAGTTATTAAAGAAGTCTGCCTAAATAATTTAGGATACGAAAACTGGAAGGATTATATGGATTATATCGATATCAATATTTATAAATCTAATATTTTGCCATCGAGTGGGCAAGAACTCATAGTGAATTTAAATCTTTCAAAAGATCTTGCAGTCATTTGTATCTTTACGCAGGAGGGTCAAAATTATATCTTTTGGAACAAAATTGAAAATTTATTACCGATAGAAGTTATTAAGTTTGTGAAAATACCTGATAAAGATTATAATTTTTTAGTTGTCTATGAGATTAACGACGAAAGATTAGGAGCCTATTTTTATGAAAAATTAATTGAAATATATATGTATAAAAGCAATCAATTTATCAACATTTGGAAAAAAAGTTTTTACTTTGAAGAAATATATAAAAGCAGTTGGATAGACGAAAGGGCTCCTGGCAACGAATGGGTAAAAAATATTGTTCATAATAAAATTGACTTTATCTATGATGATAACTTAAAAATTTTAGTCTCAGGTACTAGAAGAAAGTATCTAGCCTTCGGCAATAATGATGTGCCTGCTGCCTCTAGCTTTAAATTAAAATCCACCAGTTCCTATGAAGATGTTTATTACTGGAATAAGGAATTTGAAACTTTTAGTATGTCTGAAAATGTACTTACATTTAAAGGTACCTCTGTAGTCATTGTAGGGGATACAAAAACTGATGTGAGGAACATCCATGGTTATTCTAATGAAAAATATAAACTTCAAACTTTCTCTGGTAAAATAATCTATATAAAGAAGAATTCAATCTCAAAAGATTGATATATTTCTTAAAAAGATTTATTATAAAATAAACTAAAGCTAAACTAAAGGGAGCTGATATGTTTGACTAAGAGACTATTTTACAAAAATCCTTATATAAAAGATTTCACTGCCAGCATAACTAAAATAACTGAAAAGAATAATAAGTTTCACATTGAATTGAATCAAACTGCTTTTTTTCCTGAAGGTGGAGGTCAGCCTTCAGACCAGGGATACATAGATGATGTTCCAGTTTCTTACGTTTATGAAGAGGATGAAAGAATATTTCATGTCTTAGAAAAACTTCCTTCGAAATTAGAGAATGTGAAATGCATTATCGACTGGGAAAAAAGATTCGACCACATGCAACAACATTTGGGACAGCATATCCTATCCTCTGCCTTTGAAAAGCTGCATGATGCAGAAACTGTAGGATTTCACTTAGGTTCCGAATATGTAACAATTGATATTAACATTCCTTTGTCAAAAGATGATATTGATAATGTAGAATATTATGCTAATCAAATCGTTTTTAATGATTTGGTGGTTGAGTGCATATATCCTTCATCAAATGAACTAGAAAATTTACCCCTTAGAAAACAGCCTAAGGTTACTGAAAATATTAGAATAGTAAAAATAGATGACTTTGACTACTCACCCTGTTGCGGAACTCATCCTAACAGGTCTGGTGAGGTAGGATTAATCAAAATAAAAAAATATGAGAATTATAAAGGCGGTATGAGAATAGTGTTCCTTTGTGGTAACAGAGCCCTTAAAGATTATTGCTTGAAGAACAATATTATAAATGAAGCTTCATCAATTTTATCAGTTAAAGATTACGAAGTTACTAATGCAGTGAAAAAAATTAGTAATGAATTAATTAATATTAAGAAAGAAAATAACTCCTTAAAGGAACAGCTTATTGAGTATGAAGCAGAGCATATGCTAAATAATGCTCAAGAACATAATAACATTAAAATCATTGCACATATATTTGAAGACAGAGAATTTAATGAAGTTAAACTACTTTCATCTAAGATCACAAGTGCCCCTAAAAGCGTCGTTGTTTTCGGCATTAAAAGTGATGATAAGGCCCAATTAATACTCAGCCGTTCAAAGGAAGTCTCACAGATCAATATGAATGAAGTATTAAAGGAATCTATTTTGTTAATAGACGGTAAGGGTGGAGGAACTCCATTCACAGCTCAGGGTGGAGGAAAAGAAGTAAGTAAGCTTGATGAAGCAATAAAGTATGCCTATACAAAAATAAAACAAGTGATTAAGTAATTTAAAGTCTCCTTTATTGGAGACTATTTTTTATAACACTTTTCAAAAATCTTCATATACTATTATTGAGGGCAAAATTTTATTAAAATAAGGAGGATCAGCTAATGTGGAACAATTTTTACGGATATTACCCACCTATGATGAGAGATTATAGAAGAGACTATGATGATAATCTCTGTCTATATTATGAAAAGGAAAAGGTATACTATGACAATAGATATCCTGAGCACCTTAAAGATGCTTTAAGAGATCTAGAATGTAAGGAAATTGATATTGGATTAGTAAATGGAGACACTTTAGAAGATGTCATTTTGGACGAAGTTGAAAGAGATTATATAGCTGTTAGAAAAAAAGATTGTGATTCAATTTGCTTGCTCCCATTAGATAAAATTAATTGGGTATGTATACCTGACGAGCTTGCAAATGACCTATGGGGTAAAAAAATCAAAAAATATTGCCATAAATAATACAGATGCATGCTTTTTAAAGAAGACTCTGAAAAACTTCATAGTTCTTTACTAAAATTAACTTATTATGCTAGTTCATGATAATAGCAGCCTATAGGAATCTGCGACCGCTCACTGATAAAGGCCTGTTTTTCTTTACTACTAAAACATTAATCTGAAAAACAGGCCTTTAAAGTCGCATCAACAGAAACCTTATAAGCTGCTTATCTTAAAGTATTTTAAAATTTCTCTTGCAAAGGAATCGTCTGAGCCACTATCAAATATTACAACGCTATCTTCATCAACAAAATAAACGTCTACATTGATAGAACCTGCTAAATAAAAGGTATTGCCTTTTATCTTCTTTTACTTCATACATATCCTTTCCTTTTCTAATCAGAATTTTAATTTTTAATAATAAAGAGAGTCCTTACAGGACTCCCTTTTGAAAGTATCATCTCATTAAAGCAATTAGTATATTCCTTGAGCCAACATAGCATCGGCAACTTTTATAAAGCCTGCAATATTCGCACCTGCTACAAGATTATAACCTAATCCGTATTCTTTAGATACTTCAGAAGCATTCTTATGAATATTTACCATGATCTCTTTTAGTTTAGCCTCAACTTCTTCAAATGTCCATGACATTCTTAAGCTGTTTTGAGACATTTCAAGAGCTGAAGTAGCAACCCCACCTGCATTGGCAGCTTTTGCTGGAGCAAGTAATACTCCTTTTTCCAAGAAGTAGTTTATAGCCTCATTTGTTGTAGGCATGTTAGCACCTTCCCCTACTGCTAAAACTCCATTTTCAACCAACATCTTAGCCTTTTCTATGTCTATGTCATTTTGAGTTGCACACGGAAGAGCTATGTCACACTTGATAGACCAAACTCCTTGCCATCCTTCATGATACTCAGCGTTAGGATGATGGTTAACATACTCGCTGATTCTCTTTCTTTCTACTTCTTTAATTTGCTTGATTGTATCCAGTTTAATTCCTTCTGGGTCATATATATATCCCTTTGAATCGCTCATGGCAACTACTTTAGCTCCCAACTGTTGAGCTTTTTCACAAGCGTAAATTGCAACATTGCCTGAACCAGAAATAACTATAGTCTTTCCTTCTATTGATATATCATTAGCCTTTAACATTTCATCAACAAAGTAAAGTAATCCATAGCCGGTAGCTTCTTTTCTAACTAAGCTTCCACCATATTTTAAACCTTTACCTGTTAATACTCCATTTTCAAAGGCTCCTCTAATTCTTCTGTATTGTCCGTAAAGATATCCGATTTCTCTTCCACCAACACCGATATCTCCTGCAGGAACGTCTACATCTGGTCCAATATGTCTATACAGTTCAGTCATAAAGCTCTGACAGAATCTCATGATTTCACCATCAGATTTACCCTTTGGATCGAAATCAGAACCACCTTTACCTCCACCTATTGGTAATCCTGTCAATGAGTTCTTGAAAATTTGCTCAAAACCTAAAAACTTAATAATTCCAAGATAAACTGATGGGTGAAATCTTAAACCGCCCTTATAAGGCCCTATGGCTCCATTAAACTGAACTCTAAATCCACGATTAACTTGCACCTTACCATTGTCATCCACCCAAGGTACTCTAAAAATTATTTGTCTTTCTGGCTCTACTATTCTTTCAAGTATGCCTGCTTCTTTATATTCTGGATGCTTTTCAATAACAGGTTCTAAAGATATAAGCACCTCTTCAACAGCTTGAAGAAATTCTGGCTCACTGCTATTTCTAGCCTTTACTTTTTCTAAAACTTCATTAACGTAAGACATATGCATCTCTCCTTTGTTTATTTATGATTAAGAAGAATAATATTAAACTATTCTTCTATAATCCATTTGTAGAATTTTTTACAAAACAAACACATTTTAAACAAGAAAAAACTCTAAAAAAACGTTTTCCTGAACTTATTTCATTACACTTAATCTTCTAAAATATCCTCCTAATTATTTATTTTACCCTAAAAGAATAGATTTTAAAAGAAAAATATTTTTTTAATAAACTTTAGGTTTGCACATATCCATTCAAAATGCAATTCTTGTATATTTTTTGCAATAGCAATAGATAAAAATTTATTGAAACAATTCTGCTTAGTTATAGTACTTTTATTAAGTATTTCTATATTAAAAACATTAATCCTCCTTGAAATTTATTAAAATAATGATTATTTTACTATCTATTATAAATCGAGTAGGAGGTAATTAATTATTTTAATTACCGTCCTCTCACACCACCAAGCATACCGTTCGGTACTTGGCGGTTCATTAAGATAAGTTCAGTTTACTATACTGCATGGAGAATGTTTTAAGGCCTTGATTAATCCAATACTGATTAGTCAAGTTCTTACTTAGTATTGGACTTTTAGATATACGCCAATAACCCTTTCGGGTATTGGCATATTGCTAAGCTTTATATACTGGAATTCCAAACTTCTTAAGATTTGCAAATTTAGTTTTGATTTTCTTCCATTGTTTCCATAGGCAGGCTCTAAGCCTTCTTCTAGTCCATTCGTCTATTTCTCTAAGTTTACCTTTCATATCAGCTATTTTAAAATAATTTACCCAACCGACTGCAAGGAGGTTAAGTCTTTTAATCCTCCACTCCATACTTGTACCTACGTTTCTATTTGTGATTTCTCTTATTTTATTCTTAAGCCTTTCTATACTTTTATTATGTGCTCTAATTCTTACTTTTCCTTTATTAAAATAAAAGGTAAAACCTAAGAACTTCCTTTTCCATATGGTCTATCCACTGCGCTTTTATCTTTATTAACTGTAAGTTTAAGCTTCTTTTCTAGGAATTTAGTTAGACTTTTCATTACTCTTTCACCAGCTCTTTTACTCTTTACATACACATTGCAATCATCAGCATATCTACAGAATTTATGTCCTCTTTTCTCTAATTCTTTGTCTAATTCATCTAGTAGTATGTTACTGAGTAGTGGGCTTAGAGGTCCTCCTTGCGGGGTTCCTTTCTCTGTTTTAGAGTATAAACCACCTATCATGACACCTGACTGTAAGTATTTCCTTATTAGTTTTAGTACCATCTTATCCTGTATTTTCTTTGCTAGAATTGACATTAGTATGTCATGATTTACCTTATCAAAGAATTTCTCTAAGTCTATATCGACCACCCATCTATATCCCTGATTCATATATTCCTTAGCTTGTTTGACTGCCATATGAGCGTCCCTACCGGGTCTAAATCCATAGCTGCTTTCTGAAAAGTCCTTGTCATAAACTTTAGTTAATACTTGTGCTATGGCTTGCTGAATAAATCTGTCTACTACCGTAGGTATACCTAGTAGCCTAATACCACCATTTGGTTTAGGAATTTCTACTCTTCTTACCGGTTGGGGTTTATATTTTCCCATAGCTATTTCCTTTATTAAGGATAAACCATGCTGTTTTAGAAAAGGCAGAAGCTTTTCTACCTTCATTCCGTCAACACCATAGCCCCCTTTATTCTCCTTCACTCTTTTATATGCTTTGTTTAAGTTGTCTCTCAGAAGAATCTTTTCTAAAAGGTTTGCAGTATCTGTTTGAACTTTGGCTTTCGCCATATCAGATGCCGAAGGCATACTACACGCTTCCTGCCTATCTTGAGTTTCCAACTCTACTTCAGCAAAATAGCCTTCATATGAAGTTTTCTGTGGTCTTTGTATGCCTTTCGAATCTTTCAATGCTACTGACCTCCTTAATGTTCGGTCCTTCCCTGTCTATCCTAGGTCTAGATAGGTACTATGACCTCTGCTGACTTCTCAAGGTTCAGCTATACATCGCTGTATAGGTTGTTATCTCGAAATTTATCTTGATAACGTATCCTTGAGACCTCCCGGGGTAAGCGTAACCACTTTCCTCCCATATATCCGCCACATTTACTACATAAACCTTCGGACCGTTTTGGGCTTTGTTTTGATATGCAAACTCACCCGATTTACATAGCCTCAAATGTGATTCGTGTACCTCGGACCAGGATTTTGCCTCCGGCTTCCTTCAGATTCCACCTCACAATGGACACCCTTGCCTTTGGCTAGCAGTTGGCACGGCGGGCCCCCACAGTGGACTTTCACCACCTAGTTGCTACGCATGCCCGGCGCACATATTAGAGGCTATCGACATATGTCAATAGCCTCTAATATTATTTTTCTCTCCATTTCAGTATTCTTTCTACTGTTTTTTCTCTTAAAAAGTTTATAGCTGTAAAGTCCATATTTGGTATATAGTACTCCTCCATATGATCGTGCACTTTCTTAGCGCACTTAATATTCAAAACTGCTAAATTGATTAATTCATCAAATTTCTCTTTATCCAACTTCAGTTCTTCTTCCCTTTTCTTTAAAACCTCTTTATCTAAGCACGTATCAATAATAATCGACTTATATTTAGATCCTTCAAACTTGCTTGAAATTGTTAGTGCTGTAGATATATCTTTAATAATTATATGGTCAAGTTTTTCCGGTATAAAATGGTTATGGAATATTTCTACATCGTATCCTTTACTAACTGCAAGTTCCCCTACCTTTTCTAATATTTTAGATTGAGCAGAGTCACACTGTCCTTTAAGCATAAAAACCATTTCATTTGGCTCAATTAGCGTTTCTAAGTAATCCTTTACTCCCTCAGGAGTTATAGCACTGCCAAATAAATGTCGTACTTTGCCTAGTTTGTCAGTACATGCTTTGTTTGCGAATATCTCCTTAATTAATTGTTCTGTAGTCTTATTCACTGTCGCCCAATTAATGGCGTCGTCTATATTTTCCTGGATATTATCATAAATGTCCTTTGCAGCCGATAGGTACCTATAAGCTCTTCTAAAGTTTCTGCCTACTTCTTTGTTGTCGTTTATAATTTTTAATTTGTTTTCTACCATCTTGTCTTCATCCCAAAAGTCGCCAAGATGTAATATTTCATCTACCCCACCAGGATTTTTGGGGTCTACTACATGAGGTGCTGTTCCATCTATAAAAGCTACTTTTATCTGTGGAAATACCACCCCGTCGATAGAGTTATTATCTGAGGAACAATGATGGTATTCTACGTCAAATCCCTTATAGATCATAGTCTCGCCAAGTTTTTTCATAAAAGATGATTTACCTACTCCCGGGCCGCCTTTTATTACGACGATTCTATTTGCTTCTTCTTGCTTTAAAATATAATCATAGAACGAATAAAATCCTTTGTAAGTATTTCCCCCTGGATAGACTCTTCTTATATTTCCTTTTTTGTTCATAATTCTCTTCAACTCCTTCTTTAGATTATTAATAGTTATTTATTTATATTCATCTTGGCTTGGTTCATTTGATGTTTTTTTGAGTTTTTAAAATATACATTATTACCTGAACATATTTGCTTTAAACCGATTAACTTTAGTTCTTCAAAATTAAAAGTTGAATTAGTAAAATTACCAAAAAAACGAATATGGCATATCACTATACCTTCGTGTTATATATAATTTACCACTCAAATACACAAACGAAGGTTAGTAATATGCCAGTTATAGCTACTATTTTAAATACAAATATCGAACTTTATAACTATTCAAATGATGTAAATTAACTTATTGTGCCAGTTACTTATAAATATCATTCAATAATTTTCTTTAGGCTTCATAGAAGAGCTGTTTTAATGCAAGCCAAGAGGTGAAAACAGTTCTTTAAAGTCGCTCCAAAGAAAACATCGAAGTATATTTAAAGCTATGTTATTAGATCAACTGGTACAAAAGTTAAATTATGGAATGAATAAGCCTCAATTCAATCATTTGTCAAGCATTGTTATACATAGGGAAATATTATGTTTAAAATACCAGATCCCTGATATATATTTAAAACTTTCTAGACTTACACCTAATACAACATAGGCTGCTTTATTTTTTATATAATTTCCCAGCTTTTTCTATTAATACCTCCTTTTTGTTCAAAATTGGATTATCTAAAACTATGTCTAGTAACTTATTTAATATTATGCCTATTTCCTTTCCAGGTGGTATACCCAACTCTATTAGATCATAACCATTTATATCTAAATCCTTTATAGTCATAGGTTGCTTCTCATTTAAAACTTTTTCACATAATTCCTTTGCATTTTGTATGTTTGAAAAATCATGGGGTGGTTTACTTCCTAAGATATCGGCTATTTGTAGTTTAAATAACCTATCAATATTTTCAGCACCTACTCTGTTAATTAATCTCTTAACCCCTTTAGGTGTAACGTTATTAAATTTTGACATATGCTCTTTAACTAGTATTTTAACCGATTCTATGGTTTTATTATCATATTTGAGTTTTTTTAAAATATCTTCAGTTATATCCTTTCCCTTTAAATGGTGTTTATAAAAATGTCCTATATTTCTTTTATCGATAGAAAAACATTGTGGTTTTCCAATATCGTGTAACAAAGCTGCTAATCTCAAAACCAAGTCTTTTTCAGTATTTTCTAATACGCATAAGGTATGCATAAATACATCCTTATCATGATAAGGATTTTTTTGTTCAAAATCAACACACCTTTGTAATTCAGGAATTATAAATTTTAATAGATTAGTTTCATTTAAGAGCTCAAGCCCTTTGGCTGGATTATCAGATAGTAAAATTTTATTTAATTCTTCTCTAACTCTTTCACTGCTTATATTTACAATATTTTTTGATAGATTTTTTATAGCTTTAAACGCTTGAACATCAAGATTATAATCCAATTGTGCACAAAATCTAACAGCCCTTAGCATTCTTAAATAGTCTTCACTAAATCTTTCGAATGGATCGCCTACACATTTAATTTTTTTATCGGCTATATCCCTTATTCCACCGTAATAATCAATTAAACCATTTTGAAGATTATATGCCATTGCATTAATGGTAAAGTCTCTTCGTTTTAAGTCCGCTTTTAAACTACTTGTAAATTTAACTTCCTTAGGGCGTCTACCGTCAATATACTCTTTTTCAACTCTGTAAGTAGTTATTTCAAAATGCTTATCATCTATCACTACAGTCACAGTTCCGTGTTTTAATCCAGTAGGTATTACCTTAAATCTGCTGAAAATTTCCATCACTCTATGAGGAGTACAGTTAGTACATATGTCCCAGTCATTAGGATTTCTTCCTAAAATGCTGTCTCTAACACATCCACCAACTATATATCCTTCGTATTTATAATAATCTAAGATATTCAAAATTATATTCACTTCTTTTGGCATTTCTATCTGCATTGCAATGTCCTCCGATCCTCGTCAACAACAAAAACTTAGCTGTTACTTTGTCATAACAATTATATACCCTATAATATTTACTATTAAGTAAAATACAAATACCCCATTTACCGAGGATGTATGAGTGTCAACTCTGAACTTGGAGATACTCCCCCTAACATTGGTGGATATATTCATTATAATGCATTAGAAAATGCAGAAGTTATAAAGTTATGCAATTCGGTGGAACCTTCCCATGAAGAGCTGCTATGATATTATCAGCAGCCATAACGGCCATTTTCATCCTTGTTTCATAGGTTGCACTACCTATATGAGGGCATAATACAACATTATCCAATGTTTTGAGTTCTTCTTCAACCTGTGGCTCGTTTTCATATACATCTAGCCCAGCACCCCATATTTCTTTATTTTTTAAAGCTTTGACCAAAGCCTTCTCATCTACAACTGGTCCTCTAGCTGTATTTATCAATATTGCGGTATCCTTCATAACTTTAAATTCCTTGTCGCTAATTAAGTGAGTCGTTTCCTTTGTCAGTGGTGTATGTAGAGAAATAAAATCTGATTTTCCTAGTAGTTCTTCTAAAGGAACATATTGGGCATCAGTTTCTACTTCAAAATCCTTTTTTCTACTTCTGTTATAGTATAATATTTGCATATTAAAAGCTTTACCTCTTCTGGCAACGGCCTGCCCTATACGGCCAGCTCCTATTATCCCAAGGGTTTTACCTGTAATATCTCTACCTAATAAAAGCTTTGGAGACCATCTTTTAAACTTCCCTGCTCTGACATATCTATCACCTTCAGTAAGCCGCCTTGCAGTAGCAAAGATAAGGGCCCATGCAAGATCTGCTGTAGCATCGGTTAGAATGCCAGGCGTATTGCTCAAGTATATATTTCTTTCCTTAGCTGCTTCAACATCCATGTTGTTATATCCTACTGCATAGTTGGCAAATATCTTAACTTTCGGCTCAACATCCATTAATTCTCCATCTATTGTATCGGATAATAAACATAATATACCATCTTTGCCTTTGATTTTTTCTTTTAATTCTTGATAGGTTAACTCTCTATCTAATTCATTCACCTCGACATCAAAGAATTTTCTAAGTTTATCTATCCCTTCATTTGGAATCATACGAGTTACATATACTTTTTTTCTTGACATAAATAGCACCTCCGTATTCTATGATGATTATAACAAAAAAACAGTTTTTTCTGAAGATATCTTAAATTTAAACTTTACTTTTTTATTTTTATAAATAACATTAAAAAAGTATGTTTAAAAGTACAATGGAAATAATAGATTTGAGGTGATGTTATGAAAAAAATAAAAAAACTATTAATATATTGTCTAGTATTCTCTCTTTCAGTTTTTTTTATATCCTGTACTAAGGAGCAGAAAAAGCCTGCTCCAAAATCAGATAACGAACCTAAACCTGTTCCTCCAGTCATGGAAGAAATCGAATTAGAGATCCTAGGAATAATGAAAAAAGTAGACCTGATTCCCTACTATGAAAGGCAAATAGCTGAAAAAAAGAAAAAAATAGAAGAGAAAAAGCAGATGGAAATTTTAACTGGTAAAAAAGACGAACAAAAAAACCAAGGCAAACAGGGGGGCGGAGGCGAAGGAGAAGAAAAAAAAGATGAAGAAGATCAATCAAATGAAATTAGCAAACTGATAGAATTTAAGCCTGAACCGATTACTATAAATGATACTGTCTTAGCAGATATTCTAAAAGAAGAAATGGCTGAAAACAAAAACAATAATCAAGGGAAAATACCTGATACTATTGTAACCGTCTGGCATGAAATAAATAACAAGGTTAAAGGACTACACGAAAAATGGAACTCTTTAGAACCTGAACTGATAAAGGAAAACACTCCTCATGAAGCAATTAGCGGATTTGAAAATACACTGAACAGTTTGACCGTAGCAAGCTCTCAATATAAATATATGGAAACTCTTATGTTCAGTAATAAATTAACTTCATATATTCCAGATTTGATTAGTAATTTTAAGAAAAAAACACCGAATCAGATTTACCATACAAAGTACTTTATTAGAGATATAGTTATAAATGTCAGCAATAATGATTACACAAAGGCAAATGAGACCTATAAAAAACTTGTAATATATAAGGACGCATTAATCTCTCAGTTAGCGGAAAAAAATTTATCTGATGTAGCCAATAAACTTAATACTTCTATAGCTGACTTACAAAATGCGATCAATCTTAAAAATATAAGTATCATTAAAATTAAAGCTAGCGTTGTAATGAAAAATGTCAATTCAGCTAAGGAAGAATTATCAAAATAATAAAGCTAATAGAACTCTATTAGCTTTATTATTTGAATCTAATCAACTATATTATATTTTCTGGCTTTGGAGGCTACCGTTTTATGAGTAATACCCAGAGCTTTGCCTGCTGCATTAAAGCTTTTAAACTTTTTTATTGCATACCTGATTATTTCTCTTTCATAATCTTCAAATGTTGCAAGTTCCCCATGCTCATTCATATTTATTAAACCCACAGGTTTATTATGGCTTTGTATTTTGTTTATAGCAAATGTGTTTGATATTTTTTTAGGAATATCATATATATCAATTGTATTCCCTTCACATAAGGCTATTAACCTTTCTATTATATTTTCCAGTTCTCTTACATTTCCAGGCCAATCATACTGACAAAGACATTTTTGGGCCTCTTCAGTTAGTTTTACGGATTCTATTCCCAGCTTTTTAGAAACTTTTTCAACAAAATGATTAATCAGCAAAGGAATGTCATCCTTCCGTTCCTTTAATGAAGGAAGATATATTGGAATAACATTTAGTCTATAATAAAGATCCTCTCTAAATTCGTCATTGTCAATCATCTCTTCTAAATTTTTGTTGGTAGCTGCAATTATTCTAACATCGACTTTAATTGTCTCATTTCCTCCAACTCTATTAAATTCCTTTTCCTGTAGTACTCTTAGCAGTTTTACCTGCATCTGTAAAGGTAAGTCTCCAATTTCATCTAAAAATATGGTTCCACCGTTAGCCTGTTCAAACTTACCTAGTTTTTTCTTTACAGCTCCTGTGAAAGCGCCTTGCTCATGTCCAAACAATTCAGATTCCAGCAAATTTGAAGGTATAGCTCCACAATTAAGAGTAATAAAGGGTTTATTTGCTCTTTTACTGTTTCTATGGATGGCATTAGCTACTAGTTCCTTTCCTGTACCACTTTCTCCACGTATCAGCACAGTAGAAGAAGTTCTGGATGCTTTCTGAGCTCTATAAAGACTTCTTTTTATAGCTTCGCTCTCCCCAATTATCTCACTAAAAAAGTTACTTGGTTCATATTTATATATACTACTAGTTTTTTCGTTTTTTCCGATCTCTATAACTTTTCTCCTACTATCTACTTTTCTTTGTCCATAGATAGTTATTACGCCGCTAAATTTCTCGCCAAAATATATTGTAGATGCCGACGCCTCAATTTGATAGTCATTAAAATAATAGTTTAGCTTTCCCTTGATACTTTGTTTTTCTTTAAATGCGGTAACTAAAACATCATCACATTTAACCATAAAAATGCTATTGCCGATCATATCCTTTTTCTTAACGTTAAATACTTTCTCATAAGTGTTGTTGACGTACTCAATATATCCGTATTCATTAACAATACATACTCCTTCAGTCATATTTTCGAAGAGATAAAAATTGTTAACGCTGTTCCCTATAGGACCGTTAAACCTAGAATTTCCATTAATTTTATTAATACTCGCTATTTTCATTTTTACACACCCTTACATGCTTCTAGATGCAACCAAATCAATACCTGTTTCCAAAATATTTTTAATTATAACCTCTCCACATTTTATCGGACTTTTTACCTCAACATTATTAATAATTTTCATACATTCAAAAATTTTAACCTTTGGAATTGCTCCGTTTGTTCTAACAGGTAGACGTTTTAAAAGGGCGTTTTTTATTTTAACTGTAGAGGTTAAAACCCTTGTAGGATTTGTGATTTCATTGATAGCATAATCAATTCCCCTTTTACATTTGTTACCCGTGACAACATATTCCAGCTCCCCATTTGATTTAACAGTAACTTCCAACTGGCAACCAATAGGACAAACTATACATGTCATCTCCTTTTTTAACAATTTTATACACCCTCCTTCTCAATTTCTACGCTTATTTTTGAAATAGCTTTGTTTTTAATAGAGTTCAGGTCAATTTTTATTCTCTCCATTTCGCCAGGTGCCAAATGCCTTTTATTAATTGTTTTTACCGTCTCTCCATCGGCTTTAATTACTAATTTTGAATTGTTATATACATTGTTAACCCTCATGAACATGTCTAAGGTGTCCTGCAAATTCTCTGTTCTAATAACCTGAGGTACTATATATGTTATCCCGTTTCCAGGAACGGTTTCTATAATTTTGCAATCTTCTGCCATCTCTTTTTTTATAAATCTAGCTGCATTTTTTCCTGCTCTTCTACTTTCTTCTGTAACATAATCTACTAAATCATGGACATGGACTACATTCCCGCAGGCAAAAACTCCCGGAACATTCGTTTCCATAGATTCATTTACTATGGGACCTCCTGTAGCACTATCCAATTTTATACCTGCTTTTTTAGATAGTTCATTTTCAGGAATAAGTCCTACCGATAATAGAAGGGTATCGCAACTATAGTCTATTTCTGTCCCAGGAATGGGTCTAAGATTTTCATCGACTTTTGCTATCGTAACTCCTTCTACTCTGTCCTTACCCTTTATATCAATAACAGTATGACTTAATAGTAAAGGTATACCAAAATCATCAAGACATTGAACTATATTCCTGTTGAGGCCTCCTGAAAAAGGCATTATTTCTGCTACAACCTTAACCTTTGCACCTTCAAGGGCAAGTCTTCTAGCCATTATTAGTCCTATATCTCCTGAGCCTAGTATTACTACTTCCTTACCAACCATATAACCTTCCATATTAATAAATCTTTGGGCAGTACCTGCTGTAAATACACCTGCCGGTCTAAAGCCCGGTATGCTTATTGCACCTCTAGTTCTTTCTCTACATCCCATGGCTAAAATTACAGCTTCAGCTTTCATAGTCATAAATCCTTTATCAGTATTCACCGCACTTACATATCTGTCTTCTGTTATATCTAAAACCATAGTATCCAGCATATAATCTATATTTAATTTCTTTAATTCTTCAATAAATCTCTCTGCGTATTCCGGACCTGTCAATTCTTCTTTGAATATGTGTAAACCGAAACCATTGTGAATACATTGCTGAAGTATACCCCCCAGCTCTCTGTCCCTCTCTATAACTAATATGCTATCTACTCCATTTTTTTTAGCTTCTATGGCAGCTGCCAGTCCTGCCGGTCCTCCACCAATAACAATAATATCGTATTTTAACATTGTATCCCCCCTATTCTTCAATAGCTGATGCAACAAACTTTTCAACTTCTTCATCGTACAGTTCGTTATTTTTGGTTTGTTCAGTAAGTATATATGATTTTGGATTATCCTTTACAATTTCGTTTATTTCCTTTCCTAATTCACGGGCTAAAATTTCCATCACTCTAGGTCCACAAAATCCTCCCTGACATCTACCCATCCCTGGGCGTACTCTCCTTTTGATTCCATCTACAGTTGTTGCACCTACTTTTCTTTTGATAGCATCTACAATTTCGCCTTCTGTTATGTTTTCGCATCTGCATATTATGCGCCCGTATCTCGAATCCTTTTTAATGAGCTTTGCTTTCTCTTCACTACTTAATGATTCAAAACGAATAACTTTCTTTCTTTTTGGATTAAAATCCTTTTTTTCCTCTAGTTCGCCCGCTAACCCTCTTACCAAATCTACTACATACTTTGCAATTGCTGGCGAGGAAGCTAATCCCGGCGATTTAATACCTGCAACATTTATAAATCCCTTTGCTTCTCTAGATTCTCCTATGATAAAGTCACCTGTATTTGCTTCTGCTCTCAGCCCGGCAAAAGAAGTAATAACTTTATTAATTGGAATGTTAGGAAAGCTTTTCATCGCCGACTCTTTTACAAACTGTAGCCTGTCAGCAGTTGTATTAACAGCTCCCTTATCTTCTAAATCCTCTGCATCTGGACCGACTATTACATTACCATGGACAGTTGGAGCAACTAAAACTCCTTTACCTAGTTTTGTAGGGCACTGAAAAACAACTGAATTTACAAAATCGCCTGCACTTTTATCAAGTATATAGTACTGCCCTCTTCTTGGAGTTATTTTAAAGCTTGGAGATGCAACCATATTATGTACTTTATCTGCATATAGTCCAGCACAGTTGATAACATACTTTACATCAATTTTTTTATCCTCTGTGAAAATTTTGTACTTACCTTTTTCTTCTTTTATATCTTTAACTTCGCTATTTAACATTAACTGAAGCCCATTTTCCACGCCATTCTCTGCAAGGGCTATGGCTAGGTCCCACGGTCCGATTATACCGCATGTAGGTGCATATAAAGCTCCAATTACTTTATCACTTATATTTGGTTCAATTTCTTTAACTCTGTCTCCATCAATAATCTCCATATTTGGTATGCCTAGGGCTACACCGTTTTTATAAAGACCTTTTATGGTTTCCATGTCTTTGTTATCAAATCCAATAACCAGCGAACCTATTCTCTTAAAGGGTACATCTAATTCCTCACAAACTTTATCAAACATTGGATTAGCCTGGGCATTAAATTTTCCTTTGTTGCTACCAACTTCTGCATTATATCCTGCATGGATTATTGCACTATTTGCCTTTGTAGTACCATCTGCTACATCACTATTTTTTTCTATTAAGACTATATCTAGTTTATACCTGGAAAGTTCTCTTGCAATGAACGTACCAATGACTCCTGCCCCGATAATAGCCACATCATACATTAAAATTCCTCCTTTATGATAATCTTTTTTCTTAGAGAATAAATAAGAACATACGTAAAAAGCCACACTAAGCTATCCTATATTCCTATAGGTTAACTTGTGTGGCTCTCCTCGTCTCATGCCATTAAATATTCAATTTTTATATAATTAGTATACCACTAACGTTTGTTCATGTACAACTATCTTTTCCATTATTGTGAAAAATTACTCTTCACTAGACGCTGCTGCCTCATTAGCTGATACTTCTTCTTTCTCTATTTGTTCCCATCTACATGCTCTTTCTACTGCCCTTTTCCATCCAGCGTATAATTTCTCTTTTTTAGCTTCTGGCATGCTGGCTTCAAATGTTCTGTCAACAGCCCACTTCTTTGCAATTTCTTCCTTGCTGGACCAGAATCCTACCGCAAGCCCTGCAAGGTAAGCGGCACCAAGAGCCGTGGTCTCAGCTACAACCGGTCTTTCTACAGGAACACCTAATATATCAGATTGGAACTGCATTAGGAAATTATTTGCAACAGCCCCTCCATCAACTTTAAGGGTTTGAAGATCTATTCCTGAATCATCTTGCATTGCTTCAAGTACATCTCTAGTTTGATATGCTATCGATTCTAATGTAGCCCTTATTATGTGATTTCTACTAGATCCACGAGTAAGCCCTACAATTGTTCCTCTTGCATACATATCCCAATAGGGTGCTCCAAGTCCTACAAAGGCTGGAACCACATATACTCCATCTGTATCTTCGACTTGAGATGCAAAATATTCGCTGTCCTTTGCATCATATATTAATTTCAACTCATCTCTTAGCCACTGTACAGATGCTCCAGCTACAAAAATACTTCCTTCAAGGGCATACTCTACCTTACCGTCTATTCCCCAAGCTATAGTAGTTAGAAGTCCATTATTAGAAGGAACCATTTCCTCACCTGTATTCATAAGCATGAAACATCCTGTTCCATAAGTATTTTTAGCCATACCTGGTTCATAACATGCTTGACCAAATAATGCTGCCTGTTGGTCACCTGCAATACCTGCTATAGGAATTTTTGCTCCACCAAAGGTCTTTTCATCAGTATATCCATATACTTCACTAGATTGCTTTACTTCTGGAAGCATTGAAGCAGGTATTCCCAATTCTTCAAGAATCTTTTCATCCCATTTCAACTCTTTAATGTTATAAAGCATTGTCCTTGATGCATTGGTATAATCTGTTATATGAACTTTACCCCTTGTAAGATTCCACACTAACCATGTGTCTACATTACCAAATAATAACTCTCCTTTTTCAGCTTTTTCTCTAGCACCTTCTACGTTATCAAGTATCCATTTTACCTTTGTTCCTGAGAAATAAGCATCTACTACAAGGCCTGTATTTTCTCTTATATAGTCTGTTAAACCCCGTTCCTTTAATTTATCGCAAATACCTGCAGTTCTTCTACACTGCCATACTATTGCATTATATATGGGTTTACCTGTATTTTTATCCCATACTATCGTTGTTTCCCTCTGATTTGTAATACCTATAGCAGCAACTTCTTCAGGCCTTACTCCCGCATATTCCAAAACTTCTCTTGCTACACCACTTTGAGTTCCCCAGATCTCCATTGGATCGTGTTCAACCCAACCAGCTTTTGGATATATTTGAGTAAATTCTTTCTGTGCAACCTTAACAATTTGACCATCATGGTCAAATAAGATTGCTCTAGAACTGGTGGTTCCTTGGTCAAAAGCTAAAATATATTTCTTTTCCACAACGAATCCCCCTTACAATTTTTTTTATAATATTTTTTATAAAGTTTGTTATCGCAATCGTTTTCCTAAAAATTATAAATAATTATCCAAGAAAAGAAAGTATTAGTCCTCCTAATGTACCTCCTATTATAGCCATAAAAGCGTTGGTTAAACCTTTACCTACATTATCGCCTGAAGCCGCTGAAGCTGCAAACAAACCGAAACCTGCTGCCCAAGCCATATCTATCCAAGCGGCACCTGTTTGGTATATCAGTCCTACACCATGATTTAATGTCCATGCAGTACCTACTATAAATCCAGCCGCCATCCATCCACCAACTGGACCCCATGACTCAACCATTTTTCCCCATAGCTATCTGCCCAAAGGTCATACTTTCAGCCTCCATTCATTTATATTTTAATAGTTAATAATTTATGATGTTGCTTCTTCTTTTGCCTTTTTATCAGCTAGATATACTTCCAGCTTGTAGGCAGTTATTCCTCCCACTATACCACCTATTGCTACAACAGCAAGAGTCGGCAATGAATCGATACCAGCTGCAATACCATTGTCAAATACGCCTCGCATCGTACCAGCTACACCTATTCCTAATGCCATATCTACCCAAGCACCATCATTGTTATGAATACCTACATAGTGATTTAAAAACCACATTGTACCGATAATAGCGAAGCCTGCAAACCATCCTCCACCAATACCGTATTCGGTTACAAAAGCTCCCCAAACGCTCATAACAAACATACCAGCAATAGCAGTTCCAATAATAGTACCAAGATGTTTCATTGTTAATACACCTCCTTAATTTTTATTGTAACTCACTTTAATATACAAGCAACTTTCATGCCAAACAATTTTTATAGTAATTTTGCCAATTTTCAGAATTGGTCACTGTAGAATTAGATATTTTTTCCCAAGTCTACATTTTTTTTTTGCGTGGCATTGGTAAAAAATATCAAGTTGCGCAAATTAGGCCTTTCCAACAAAAAAGCTTTTCATTAATATCGTATTTCTTTTAACGTTACACATACCAAATTTCTTGTTTACTAGTAGAAATTCCAATAGCACCCGATTTTATGCTCATAATTACGTCTTCTTTATCCTTAATTAACCCTCCGGTTATCACTGGAATATGTGTTTGATTACTTATATACTTTGTTACCTTATGCATAATACCTGGTAAAATCTCTACAGCATCTGGTTTCGTTGCATGTATAGATTTTACGCCCGTATCCAAGGATAAAGAATCGATTATAAATAGTCTTTGAATTGCAAAAACATTAAACTCTTTAGCTTTCCTAATCAAATTACTTTTTGTAGTAATTATTCCATTGGGCCGGATTTTCTCACTTATATATTTTAGTGCAACTGTATCCTTTGAAAAACCATCCATCAAATCCAAATGTACGTATACGTTCATTTCATTAGATTTTATTTTTTTAACAATTTCTTCTAGATTAAAAATATCTCCCTTAAGTAGAAAAATCGTTTTACATGGAGATTTTATTGCATAATCCAATTTGCTCAAGTCATTTACTGCTGCAATTATAGGATTTTCATAAATGTTATTATAAAATTCGGTTCCCAAAATAATCAACTCCCATATGCAGTTTTTTCTTATCATAAAATAATTCTTCTTTTCCTATGGTTATATTATCATAAAAATGGTAAAATATAAAAATATAATATACTAAGAAAGGATGATTTTTTTGTTTAAGTATATTGTACTTATTCTTCTTAGTTATCTCATAGGAAGTATTCCTTTTTCTTATTTAACTGCTAAAATCATGGGAAATATTGATATTAGGAATTATGGCAGCGGCAATTCAGGTGCAACTAATGTCCTTCGCACCTTAGGTAAAAAAGCGGGCTTTATAGCTTTTGTAGGTGATTTTACAAAGGGCTTTTCTGTAGCTTTAATTGCTAAAAGTACATTAGGTGTAGATGCAGCTGTAATCTTTTCTGCATTTGTTGTTTTAGGTCATTGTTATCCTATTTTCTTAAAATTTAAAGGCGGTAAAGGAGTTGCCACAACTGGTGGTACTATATTTGGACTCTATCCTTTAATAGGTATAATACTACTTGTTATTTTAATATTGATTGTAAAATTTACAAGAATTGTATCTCTAGCCTCAATTTCAGCAGCCGTACTCTTCCCTATAATTTCTATACTTTTAAAAGCTCCTAGATCCTTTATCTACTACTCATTATTTCTCGGAGCATTTGTAGTTTATAAGCATAAATCCAATATAAATAGACTTATACATGGTACTGAATCAAAAATTAAACTCTAAGATTAGATGTTTTCATAAAAGAAAGAGAGAATCCTTTTTTAACTTTAGGATTCTCTCAATATTTTTATTTTAAAATCTACCCTTATAAATGCTTACTCAAATGGCGGGAGTATGTGGGAATCGAACCCACCTGAGAGGCTCCTAACCCCTCAAACTGGTTTTGAAGACCAGAGGGCACACCAGCACCCATCTACTCCCATGTATGCCGTTTCAGTTGACACTACTACATTATAGCAAATCGACAAGATTTGTCAAGGGATAAATTTGGTAGTTTGCGACGGCGATTTGATGGCGAAATAAGCAAAACTAATAAAAACTAACTAAAAAGTCTTTTTTTCCTTCCTATTTCTTCACCTTGTTCCCCTCCTATAATGCGACCTACTTTAGAACAAACATCTTTTATTACTACACCTCTATATTCAATATTTAAGTTTTGTGTGAATTTAAAAATCTAATTACCTCCTATAGTTTTTAAATATTATATAACCCCATGAAGCCCATTGGCTCATGAGGTTATACTACATTTTAATCTCAATACCTTACTATCCAAGTCCTGCTCTTTTTAAAGCTTCAATGTCAATACCTCTGTTACTACAACAATCCACTAGTTTCCCGTCTATAGCAACAGCTGGAACTGATTTAATATCATACTGCTTAGCTTTTTCTTTGCACTCGTTAGTTTCACAACCCTTGTTTAAATCATAAACCTTTACTTCACAGTTAGAGCAGGAAAGGGCTTTAATCTCCTTTACTACATTTTCACAGATATAACACCCTGCGGTAAACACTTCAATAAGCCTCTTAGCCAATTTAATCACCTCATTCCTTAAATTTTTCTAAAATAGGACATTTATCAGTTGAACCTTGCCCTGGGCACTTTTTAGATAAGTCATATAAAATAGACTTAATTTTTTCTAGATCAGATATTTTTTGTTGAATTTCTTCAATCTTTTTAGAAGCAAATTGTTGTATATCATAGCAATCATAATTTTGACCATCAGATATGAAAAGTAGTTTTTTCACTTCCGAAAGAGTAAAGCCTAACTCTTGTGCCCGTTTAATAAATTTAATTCGCTGTATTACTTCAACTGAAAACTGCCTATATCCTGATTCTGTCCTTGGTGGCTTTGAAATAAGTCCTATCCTTTCATAATACCTAACAGTTTCAACATTTACATCAGCACCTTTAGCAACTTGACTAATTGTTAGTCCTTTCATTTGACCACCTTCCATCTTAATTATAAAGTCTGTACCTCAGTACAGAGTCAAGGTTTTTTTTTTGAAATTATTTTTATTCTTTACATTCACAAAATGCAAATTTCTCATTGCTCCATTACACCATAACAAAAAAAGCCCATAAATAGGCTTAATAATAGAATTCTTATATTCCTCTGTATCTTTTTTCTGGTCTATTTTAACTGCATATAAGTTTTCTACCCCATCTACTTTAGAAATATCATCACCAACTCTTACACTTAATACTTCTCCTATATGGGATGCAGGGTCCGTAGTCATAAGAAGAGTCTTGTAACCTTTTCTAGCTGTTTCCACGGCAGTAATACAGTCCATAGATGTTTTACCTACACCGCCCTTGCTGGAAAAAAATAAATAGTGCTGGATAATCCTCGGTCTTAAGAATCTTTCCGTTAATAGTTGTTATAGGAAGTATTTCTCTTCCTTTCTCCTTTACTAATTTATAGACATCTTCATTTTCCATAAACTTCATAGGCTGTTGAGTAATCATATATCTTTCTATCTGAATGCTATTATTATTTTTCCTATAACATTATAATTTATAATCTTCCTTTTTTAACTCTATCTATTAAATCCTGTACCTTCTCTTTTATAATATCTCTTGTTTTTCTAAATCCTTCAATTGGTCCTCCTGATGGGTCATCAAGGCCCCAATCTTCAGAATGCTTACATGGAACATACGGGCACACTACATTGCATCCCATAGTTACTAATATATCTATTTCTTCAGGTATATCTGATAGAAGTTTGGGATAGTGCTCACTCATGTCTATTCCTACTTCTTCCAACACCTTTATTGCTCCCGGTTTTACCTCAGGATATTCTTCTGTTCCAGCTGAATACACTTCAAGTACATCACTACCCAATTTTTTAGCCCAGGCCTCTGCCATCTGTGAACGACATGAATTGTGAACACATACAAATGCTACTTTCTTTTTCATTTTGTAGACCTCCTTTTGTTTTTCTTTGTATTTGAATCATGTACTTATTTCATCTTATTGTGTATAAGTCCAACTCTCATCTGCCCTTATTCATTACATCTAGTAGTTATTTTTTTAAATGCACTCAGTTTTATATGACGATAAACAATCAATAAAATCACATAATTTATTAAACTCCTTCAAGAGACACATAGATATATGTAAATGTATCTATACATAGAATAAGATTTTAACTACTCTTTGTCAATGTTACTTTCTCAAAAACAGTTGCAATATTTTATAATTGTTTTATAATTATATTAGAATATAATAATATAATAAAGAGGTGATTAATAAATGTCTTCCATGTTTCATCAGCTGTCTTCTGCATTTTTCAAGTCTTTAGCTCACCCAACACGCTTGCAAATACTTGAACTTTTAAAGGATAAAGATGAGTTATGCGTATGTCATATATATGAAGATCTGGGCTTAGAACAGTCTAATGTATCTCAGCATCTTAAAATTTTAAAAGAACAAAATCTTTTAAGAAGTCGTAAGGATGGCTTAAAGGTAATGTACAGTGTTAAATTTCCTGAGATTTTTCAAGTATTAGATATTGTAAAACAAATTCTTTTTACACAATTAAAAGAGGTGGAAAGTGAACTGAGAGAGGAGGAATAAGGTTTGTTTAAAGCATTTGCAGACTTTGTCGTAGAAAAAATTTTTAAGCTTGACCTTCATTCAAGACTGGGAGATAGTATCAACTTTTTTATATATGATACTTTAAAGATTATTTTTCTTTTAAGTTTTATGATATTTACAATATCATATATAAGAAGTTATTTTCCTCCTGAAAAAGTTAAAAAAATTCTTAGTAAGTTTGGAGGATTTTGGGCTCATTTTATGGCTTCAGTTTTAGGTGTGCTATCACCCTTCTGCTCTTGCTCGACAGTACCTATTTTTATAGGTTTTGTGGAATCGGGAATTCCACTAGGTGTTACTTTCACTTTTTTGGTTACTTCACCAATAGTAAATGAAATTGCATTAGGTTTTTTATTTATTAGTTTTGGGCCTAAAATAGCCATACTTTACACTGCTGCGGGAATGGTCATAGGTATAGTAGCCGGTTGGATTATTGGAAAACTTAACTTAACTCATCTGGTAGAAGAATATGTATATCAAATGCATATGGGGGACAATGAAGCTGAAGAAATGGATTTCAAAAAAAGAGTCCGATTTGCAACTGATGCTGTAAAGGATATCGTTAAAAGAGTATGGATATATGTCATAATAGGTATAGGTATAGGAGCAGCAATACATGGATATGCTCCAGAGGACTTTTTAGCTATGTATGCAGGTCCAAACAATCCTTTTGCCGTATTTGTCGGCGTTATACTGGGCATTCCGTTATATTCAAATGCTGTTGGTACTATTCCTATTGTAGAAGCCTTAATCAATAAAGGAGTAGGCGTAGGTACAGCTCTCTCATTTATGATGTCGGTAGTTGCCCTTTCATTGCCGGAAATGATATTATTGAAACAGGTTATTAAGCCAAAGCTTATAGCTATTTTTGTTTCAATTACAGGTGTATCAATTATACTTGTTGGTTATTTATTTAATATAGTTTTATAATTTTAGGAGGTATGAAGAATGAATATTAAAGTTTTAGGACCCGGATGTAAAAATTGTACTAAGCTTTATGAAAATGTACAGAAAACTGTTAATGAATTAGGCTTGTCAGCCGAAATTGAAAAAGTTGAAGACTTTAAGGAAATAGTATCATACGGTGTAATGAAAACTCCAGGACTTGTTGTTAATGGCAAGGTAAAAGTTTCAGGTAGAGTACCTTCGAAAAATGAGATAAAAGAAATTTTGAGTAAGTAGGAGGTTTGTATAACAAGGAAAATACCTACAGTAGATAAAGTAAAGAGCGCTTTACAAAAAGAACTAAAAAAAATTTTAAAAGAGCAGATAAATAGAAACCAATTTATCTGCTCTTTTAAATTTAATCCTTAAAAACCACTTAAAATTTCAAGTGGTTTTGGTCTTTTAAAACACGTCTTTTCTGGATTTTCTAACTTTATCAAATTTTTATATCTTTCACCTTTAATACAATCTTATACTCTCCATCTTCTACAATCACTTTCCAATCCTGACTAAACTCCTTTTTATACTCAAGACTATTTCTGTCAGACAATCTATAGGTGATAGTTACGATTGTATATTCTCCATATAACTGAGTATTGTATAGCTTTATCTCGTATCTTTGAAGCTCTTTAACGTAGTTGGCCATCAATTCACTAAATTCATCAAAACCAATATTCTTTGCACTTTCATTATCAAGCATTGTATAGGCCTTATCATATCTCTCTTTTAAAATATTATCTAAAAACTTAGTGATAACATTAAAGGGAGTCATTTTTTCGTCCATAATTAACCCTTCATTCCTAACAAAGGGAGGCTTTAACAAAGCACTTTTCTTTGCTAAATCAATTTTTTCTCCTTCTATCAAAATCTGCACTTTTTGTATATAGTGTAATTCGGTCAATGAATTTACTAAAGACCATATTATTAAAGGTTCTTCTACCTTTTCCCATGTGTCAGTTTCTATGAAATGTCTAGAAAAGTTCACATAGCAAACGTTATCTATTGTTTCAATAGATATTAGTTTTGTTTCCTTAGGAATCGTAGATTTCAAAAGCTTATTTCTAGGGCCCTTTATTAATTCTTCAACTATAGCTTTTTCAAACTTCATATCATTAGTCACTATAGTCCTGTCTTCACCAATAAGCTTGTTTTTATCTGCAAAATACAGTCTTATTGTTGTTTTGAGCTTATTAGGAACCGGAGGTATTGGCCTGTCTTCATTGAGATATTCTATCTCCTGTCCATCATCAAAAACTGTTATGATGATAACGCTTAGTACAATTACTATTAAAAACATCTTGAAAATTGACTTCAATTTTATACCTCCCTAATTACTTATTAATGGCTGACCAGTATTTATACAGCAGCCTTCATAGGCAGTATAATATAGATTGTGGTTCCCTGATTAACTTCACTTTCAACTTCTATTCTACCCTGATGAAGAGCAATAATCTGCTGGGTTATGGCTAGTCCTAATCCAGTACCTCCAGTATTTCTCGATCTTGCTTTGTCCACCCTATAAAATCTATCAAATATAAATGGTAAATCTTCTTTAGGGATACCTATACCGTTATCCTTTACTTTAATAACAACTTCCTTCTGGCTAGAGTATAAAATCACATCAACCTTTCCATTTTCTGGAGTATATTTGATTGCATTTCCGATCACATTTACGAGACACTGCTGAATTTTTAGCTGGTCCAGCATTATTTGAATTCTTTCCTTTTCTGTAAAGGTTAAATCTATATTTTTTTTATCTGCCAGGGGCTTTAAACTATTTATAACTCTACTTACCAAGTAATTAACATAAGTTACCTGATAATCTAAGTCAAGATTTTGTTTTTCAAGATCGACTAAGTTTAATAGACTATCAATTATCTTGTTAAGCCTATCTACTTCCGAATCTATATCCATTAAAAACTCCCTATATATTTTTTCATCCACATTTTTCTGATGAATCAATGATTCTGAAAGAATTTTAATAGAACTGAGAGGGGTTCTGAGCTCATGGGACACATTTGCAACAAACTCTTTTCTTTGCTTATCTACTTGGTCAAGTTTAGTTGTCATTAGGTTAAAAGCACGACCTAAATTACTAATTTCATCATGTCCGGAAACTTCTACCTTCTGATTAAATTTACCTTGAGCCATTTTTCTAACTGCTTCAGTCAGTTTTTCTATGGGATCAGATATTATATCTGCAAAAATAAAACTAATTAATCCAGTAATAAATAAACTAAATAATGATAATATCATAAATTTTTCCATAGTTCTCTTTATACTCAAATATATATCTTCTAAAGATGAGGAAATAAAAACAGCACCCATTATTCTACCTTCTTCAGTTATGGGAACTGCAACATACATTACTCTTCCGTATTTCGACAGTACATGCTGCTTGGCTACATTTTTCCCTAACAAAGCTAAAGCTAATTCTTCATTATTTAATCTTACTCCCTTTAAAGTATCGTATGAATCGATTAAAATCTTTCCATTTAAATCAGAAAGCATTACCCTTGAGTTTAATTCTAAACTAAATTTTTCAACTATTCTATTAACCATTTCAGTAACGTATTTACTATTCATCTCAGAAAAATACGGAGTTAGTCTGTTTGCAATTATACTGCCTTGAGTCATTAAAGTTATTTTTTTCTCATCAATGTAATTTAGCCTCATGGATTCGCTTATAAAAGAATTAAGTAATAAAAGAGTTAAAAGAACTAATAATAAATAGGTGGAAACTAATTTCCACCTTAAACTGATAAATCTATTGCTTATTCCTAAAATAATAACCAACTCCCCATTTTGTCAGTATATATTCAGGCTGGCTAGAATTCTTTTCAATTTTTTCTCTAAGTCTTCTAATATGTACATCTACCGTTCTCACATCACCAAAGTATTCATAACCCCATATAATCTCTAAAAGCTCTTCCCTAGAGTAAATCTTTCCTGGATTTGTTGCTAAAAGTAAAAGAAGGTCAAACTCCTTGGCAGTTAAATTGATTTCTTTACCATTTAGAGATACTTTTCTGCCAAGAGTATTAATAGTAAAATCATTAATTTCCAAAATATTAGTGTGGGATTTGTTTTCCGTAACATCAACCCTTCTAAAGATGGCCTTTATCCTTGCTTTCAGTTCAAGTATATTAAAAGGCTTAGTCAAATAGTCATCAGCCCCATACTCAAGTCCAAGGACCTTACTAGTATCTTCACCTTTAGCAGTCAAAATAATAATTGGAACCATTGAAATCTCCCTTATTTTTCTACATGTTTCCAATCCATCCATTTTCGGAAGCATAAGATCTAAAACGATCAGGTCGTATTCATTGTTCATCGCCTTTTCATAGGCTTCCAAGCCATCAACAGCTGTGTCTATTTCATAGTCTTCCTGCATTAAACTATATTTTAATCCCTTTAATAGTATTTCCTCATCATCTACAATTAAAAGCTTTTTTGTCATTTGTTTATCACCTCTATGTTATTTTCTATTTCTCAAAAGAAAATATGTAAATAATATTTATTTTTTGTAATATGTATTAATTTAATAATAATTGTTTTGATACTTTTTTGCAAGAAAAAGCTGCCTTTTTTAGGCAGCTCTAATAAAGTGTCCTCTTATTTTCAACTCTTTTTGTAAGTTTAATTGAATCAAAGTGCTCAAGCAGTGGTAAAACGTATTTTCGTGAAGTGTCAAGTAGGTCTCTATATTCAGCCAAGGTAATCTCATTGTTTTCTAATAAGTAATTTCTTAGAATATCTTTTGCCTTTTCATAATTTTCCCTATGAAATACAATATTTTCATTTATTTTTACTAAGTACCCCATATTTATCAGTGCTTCAATAATATCTTTATCCTGACCCTGTATACTGAATTTATCTATTATATCCTTTACCGTTGGAGGCTTAAATTCACTTTGTGAATATAAATTAAGTATATTGTCTTTTAAAGCAATCTGGCGCTCAGAAAACATAATCTCAAAGCCTTTTAAGGATACATTGTTGCCGTGAGCTTCAATAGTACCCATGTTAGTATACAACTCTACTATTTCATCAAAAAGCTTGCCTTTAGTTTTGGAAAATAGTCTGCTTTTCACTTCTTCTTTTGATATACCGGACCTTAGAGGATTTTTACTATGATATTTATTCAATAGATTAATAAGTTCTTCCTCCATTTTTTCAATATAGTCTCTATGAACATAAATATTACTTGAAAATTTAATTACTAGTTTATTCCTTAATAGATCATTTAATATTTCTATAACCGTTGTTTCCGGTATACCTGCCTGAAGTGCAATAAACTTAGTGTCAGGAAACTCTCCGCTGTACTTTTGAAGTACATTTTCTACAATCTGAGATTTATCTCCTTCGTTTTTAGCTTCAAGTTCATCTATAACTTCTTCTTTAAATCTTTTATGTTTAACTGCATTTGGATCTAATATAACTCCTCCACCAATAGTTTCAAGGGGTGAGTAATATCTGACGACAAATCGGTCTCCATATTTACAGGCAGTCTCTTCTTCAAGTCGTAATTGAGCATAACAGCTCTCTCCAGGATTTAAAACTTCCTTATCCAAAAGAACTACTCTACACAAAACTTCTTTAGTTCCATGATACATTCTCAGCCTATTCCAGTTTTCTATTTTCCTAGGAGAGTTTTTAAGTAGATTAAGCTTAACATCTACAATCATAGTGTTTTTCATGGAGTCCGGCTCAGCCAAAATGTCTCCCCTATTAATCAATTCTTTTTTTATTCCTGCCAGATTAACTGCTACCCTTTGTCCTGCATAGCCTTTTTTTACAGCTTTGCCATGTACTTGTATACTTCTTACTTTTACTTCAAACTTCTCAGGATATATTTCAAGTGTTTGTTTTTCTTCGATAGTACCCTCTATTAAAGTACCTGTTATAATAGTACCAAACCCTGACATTGTAAAAACTCTATCTATAGGAAGTCTAAGGGGAGCTGAAATATTCTTTTCCTCTACTTCTTCTGTTAGATCTACTATAAGATCTTTAAGTTCATCAATCCCCTTCCCCTCCAATGCGGAAACCTTTACAATAGGTGCGTTTTCAAGAAAGGTCTCTCTTGTTTTACTTTTCACATCCTCTATCACTAATTCAATCCATTCCTCATCTACTAAATCACATTTTGTTAAAACTATAATTCCTTTTTTAACCTCCAATATAGATAAAATATCTAAATGCTCCTGAGTTTGAGGCATTACTCCTTCATCTGCAGCAATAACAAGTATGACTAGGTCAATTCCACTGGCCCCAGCTAACATGTTCTTTATAAATCTCTCATGACCTGGCACATCCACTATTCCTGCCCTTTTTCCATTTGGCAAATCAAAATAGGCAAAACCCAAGTCTATAGTTATCCCACGCTTTTTTTCTTCTTTCAGTCTATCAGTCTCTATACCTGTTAATGCCTTAATCAATGTAGTCTTACCGTGGTCAATATGGCCCGCTGTACCGACTATCACATTCTTCATTCTTATCACCTTCTTAAATAGATTCTATAGCATTAGAGATAATGTCAAACTCATCTTCCCTTATTGTCCTTACGTCTAGCATAATTTTGTCATTACTGATTCTCGTGATAATTGGAATACTATTGCTTCTCAGTTTTTCTTCAAGGGTGTTTACCGATAATTCTTTTGAGGTTAAGGTTATTAGAATTGTAGGTAACTCTTCTAAAGGCATAGAGCCACCTCCTACTTGTGAATATCCTTTTTCTTTTTGTATCTCAATCTTTTTTGATGCATTTTTTATTTTATTAAATAAAATATCTGCTTTTCTCTCTATTTCATTAATATCCATTATTAACATTTTTAGAGTAGGTATTTCCTCTATAGCTTTATCTTCTTGAAGATATAACCTTAGAGTAGCTTCCAAAGTAGCTAAAGTAAGTTTATCTATTCTTATGGCCCTTGTTAACTGATTTTTTTTCATTTTATCTATATATTTTTTCTTCCCGATTATTATTCCAGCCTGAGGACCTCCCAACAGTTTATCACCGCTAAAGGTCACAATATCTGCTCCTTTTTGTATGCTCTCGGTGACTGTAGGTTCCTTTGTCAATCCGTATTTTGAAAAATCAACTAAAGTACCACTACCTATATCCTCTATAACCGGTAAATCATATTTTTGAGCTAAGCCTACTAAGTCCTCAATATCCACTTCATCACTGAATCCTAAAATTTTATAATTGCTTGTATGAACCTTTAAAATAGCAGAGGTTTCTTCATTTATATTATTTTCATAATCATACAAATGAGTTTTATTGGTAGCTCCAACTTCAACCAGTTTAGCACCGCTTTGAGCCATAACCTCAGGAACCCTAAAGGACCCTCCTATTTCTACTAGCTGTCCCCTTGATACTATAACTTCTTTACCCTTGGCAACTGTGTTTAAAACCAGAAGCACAGCGGCAGCATTATTATTTACAACTAAGGCCGCTTCTGCTCCAGTCAGCTTACATATTATATCTTCAACATGGGCATACCTTGAACCTCTCCTGCCATTGGATAAATCGAATTCCAGTGTAGAGTAATTACAAGCAGCCTCCAAAAGTTTATCTTTTACTTTATCGCTTATAATTGCTCGTCCAAGATTTGTATGTAAAATTACGCCTGTAGCATTTATTACTCTTCTCAAACTCATTTTATTCTTTTCTTCTACATCAAGTATTACCTTATTTACTAAGTCTTTAAAATTAATTTGAAGTTTGGCAAGATCCTCAACGTCAGCTTCTATTATTTCTTTTCTATACATATCAATAAAACGTCTTATTGAATCAACTACAGTAATCCTTGGATACTCATTCAATAGTCTTTGTATATCTTCATTGTTTAATATTTCATCGACCTTTGGTAAATTTCTTAGTAAATCTTTTTTATCCATTAATTTCACTCCTAAGAATTTCTTTTATAAAAATTATTAATTTTTTTCCATTAAATTATAACATAAATTAGGAATTATATTAATTTAAAAGACAATAATAAGACTATATGAAATAAATCTGTTACATAATTGTTAAATTTTTTAATTTATTCCTTTATATTTTTGATGGGCTTTATAAAGACTAAAGTTTCATTGTATTTGTCATTAATTTTTCAGTTCAAATAACGACTTAAAAAATTATTTATGAGGAGGCTAATTTATGGAAGCTTTAAAATCTCTTATTGGTACGATTAACAGTTTTGCTTGGGGCGGCTTCATGATCTTTTTTTTAGTTGGTACAGGTGTAATACTTACATTTGGAACACGGGCAGTTCAATGGAGAAGATTAGGTTATGCCTTTAAACTTCTTTTCTCTAAGGAAGATACTGGTGACGGAGACATCACTCCATTCCAGGCACTTATGACTTCCTTAGCTGCTACTATCGGTACTGGAAATATAGGTGGAGTTGCTGCTGCTATTGCCGCCGGAGGCCCTGGTGCAGTTTTCTGGATGTGGGTTACTGCAGCATTTGGTGGTGCAACTAAATATGGTGAAGCATTACTTGCCATAAAGTATAGGATTACTAACGAAAAAGGGGAAAAATCCGGTGGCCCTATGTACTACATTAAAAATGGTATGAACGAAAAATATGGTGGCAATTGGGCTTGGTTAGGGTGGCTTTTTGCTCTGTTTGGCTTCGTGGCTTCTTTTGGTATAGGTAATATGGTTCAAGCTAATCAGGTTGCTGCATCCCTTGAGACTTCTATTGGTCTTTCCCGTAGTATATCTGGTATAATAATTGCTGTTGCTACTGGTCTTGTTATAATAGGCGGGATCAAAAGTATAGCAAAGGTAACCGATAAGCTGGTTCCAGCTATGGCGACACTATATATATTGGGTTCATTATTCGTTTTATTACTTCATGCCCAAGCAATACCAGCTGCATTTGGTTTGATATTTGGAAACGCTTTCAACGCCAAAGCCGTTGGTGGAGGATTATTGGGTACTGTCATCCGATATGGAGTTGCACGGGGTGTATTCTCTAATGAAGCCGGACTCGGTAGTGCTCCTATAGCCCATGCAGCCTCTAAAAACAATGATCCAGTTAGACAAGGTATAATAGGTTCTCTTGGTTCATTTATAGACACCTTGGTAGTTTGTACAATGACTGCATTAGTTGTATTGGTATCTGGGCTCGTTCAAATTGGCAGCGATGGCTTAATGACTATTACCGATAATCTTTCTGGCTCAGCCTTAACAACTACTGCTTTTGACGTGGCATTACCTGGCGGTTGGGGTTCACTAATTGTTTCATTTGGATTGGCATTCTTTGCCTTCTCTACTATTTTGGGATGGTTCTACTATGGTTCTAAATGTTTAGAATATATAGCAGGAGTTAAAGCCGTTGAAATCTACAAATGGATTTGGATTGTGCTATGTTTTGTAGGAGCTACTCAATCATTAGAATTTGTTTTTTCACTATCTGATACCTTTAACGGCCTTATGGCAATACCAAACTTAATAGCTCTATTAACTCTTAGCCCGTTAATTTTTAAGATGACTAAGGAATATGAAGAAAAAGAAAGACTTGGATAAGAACAAAGGCGTCTGGCGACGCTTTGTTAGTTCGTAGTTAGTAGTTCGTAGTTGGTTAGCTGTTAGCCTTTTTAATATTTAACTGGTAAAAGTTTGTAATTTCTTGCATCCCTTCAATTTACTTTGTTTTATACCTACAATTTTTTTCAAAAAATGTTTGAACTCCTAGACAATAAATAAGCACCCGATCGGGTGCTTATTTTACCTTTATATATTTATCCTCTTGCTCTATAACTTCTCCAACTATATTAAAATCTGTCTTTAAATGCTTTTTATAGTATTTAAGTAAGTCATCAACCTTGTCTTTACTTACTGAAATTAACAAACCACCAGATGTTTGAGGATCAAACAGTATATCCTGCATATACGTTGGAATACCTTCTCTAAATGCTACCTTCCCATCAAGGTATTTTCTATTAGTGTATGCTCCCGCAGGCACCAAACCCATTTCTGCATTTTCTCTAGTGCCTTCAATTACAGGTATTTTAATAGAATCTATTTCAATAGAAACTCCACTACCCTTAGCCATCTCATAGGCATGTCCTAAAAATCCAAAACCAGTTATGTCTGTGCAGGAGTTAACGCCAACTCTTTTCATTCCTTCAGCTGCTATATTATTTAGATTTGCCATTACTCTTATAGCTTCATCCATTATGTCTTTAGAGAGCATTTTAGCTTTAATGGCAGTATTAAGTATACCTAATCCTAGCGGCTTGGTAAGCATTAACATGTCTCCAGGCTTTGCACCTGAATTACTTATTACCTTCTTTGGATGTACTGTTCCCGTTACGGATAGTCCGTATTTAGGTTCATTGTCATCAACAGTATGTCCACCTACTAATAATGCTCCTGACTCCTTTACTTTATCAAAGCCACCCTTTAAAATTTCGGTGAGAATATCCATAGAAAGGCAACTTGGAAAACATACTATGTTTAATGCTACTACTGGCTCTCCTCCCATTGCATATACATCACTTAAAGAATTAGCTGCAGCTATTTGTCCAAAGGTATAGGGATCATCTACTATGGGAGTGAAAAAATCTAATGTCTGTATTATTGCAGTATCCTCGTTTAGTTTATATACCGCTGCATCATCGGATTTGTCTATACCTACAAGCAACTTATCACTTTCTACCTGTGGTAATTGACACAAAACTTGTGCCAAGGTCTCAGGACCTATTTTAGCAGCTCATCCTGAAGTACGACTCAGCTCAGTTAGCCTTTTATTACTCAAATCGCTCATACTATCACCTCCATATGCTATATATTAACACATTTAGTGAAGCTTTAGTACAAATAACTAATTATATTTCATTTACAATTGGTCTATTTTGATATTAATCTGTAATGCTTCCATATTTTCTATCTTTTCATCGGACATCTATATAGTTTTTAATACTCTCAAATTTCTTTACACCTATTCCACTAACATTTTTTATGTCTTCAATATTTTTAAATCCATTATTATCATTTCTATATTTAATTATTCTTTCGGCCAAAACCTCACCTATCCCATTTAACTCCATTAGTTGAGTTTTATCTGCATTATTTATATTTATTTTTCCATTATGCTTTATATTTTCATGTTCTATATTATTATTTTTTTTAAAAAGGTCTGTTTCTATCGTTTCCTCTCCAACCTCAGGTACAATAATTTTTTCTCCATCTTGTAATTTTCTTGCAAGATTAATCCTTTTAAGATCTGCCTTTTCCGTCAGTCCTCCTACTTTATTTACTGCATCAATTATCCTATCTCCTTCAAATAGCTTTACTACCCCTGGATTTACTACAGCACCACATATGTCCACTATGACCTCCTTGGGATCTTCAGGTTCTTTTTCTACAGAATCTTCACTTATAAATTCATCTTCATTGAAATTCTGACTTTCACTATCTATAGTAACTTCTTCTGCTTTTGTCTCTTCATTTTTTATTATCAGTTTATCAGACTGTTTCGCCTTGTAATTTTGAAAAACTGTAAGAGAAATAACTGCTGACAAGAGTATGCACAAAACTATCTCTCTTTTCGTAAGTTTACTCATATTTCCACCCCTCATAAATTTACCATTTATAACCATAAGTTATATCTTTATACATTCTACTTTATCTTTTATTTACCTCCTATTATTAATTTAAATTTCTTAAATTTTTCTTGCTTTTTTGTTATACTAATAAGGTATGGAAGTAAATAAAAAATTTTGAGGTGAAATTATGAAGCAGATGTTCATAGCAATATTAGTACTCTGTATCCTAATATCATCATCCATGACTGGCTTTGCAACTAATTCTCTAGACTCTCTTAACATATCAGCAGAGAGTGCTATTTTAATCGATGCATCTACTGGAGATATATTGTATGAAAAAAATGGTAATAAATTAATGTATCCAGCTAGTACAACAAAAATCATGACAGCAATCTTGACATTAGAAAATACTAATCTCAAGGATAAAGTCATTATTGATGAGGAGACACCCTTTACAGAAGGAAGTCGAATCTATGTCATTGAAGATGAAGAGTTTACAGTAGAGCAACTGCTATACGCCCTTTTAGTTGCCTCTGCCAATGATGCTGCAGTTGCTTTGGCTAAACACATATCAGGAAGTATTGAAGAATTTGCCAAGCTTATGAATAAAAGGGCAAAAGAGCTTGGAGCTAAAAATACTCATTTTACAAATCCTAATGGTTTACCCGATGATGAACATGTGACCACTGCCTATGATCTAGCTATGATAGCAAAGTATGCCATGACCATTCCAAAATTTAGAGAAATAATTAAAACCGTTAGATATCAAATCCCGCCTACTAATAAGCAAACTGAAACTAGATACTTAAAAAATACCAACAGACTTCTCTGGGGAGTTGGACGCAGTAACAAGATTTTGTATGATGGTGAATGGATAAATATCAAGTATGATATAGTAGACGGCATAAAAACCGGTTATACAAGCGAAGCTCAGCAATGTCTCGTATCTACTGCTCAAAAGAACGGCAGAAGACTTATAAGTGTTGTTTTAAAGGCTATAAGAACTAATGTATATGTAGATACTAGAAAACTTTTAGACTATGGCTTCGAAAATTTTAAATTCATCGATATAGTGAATGCTGGAACGACTATTAAAGCTGTAAAGGTCCCAAATGGAAAAGTAGAAACCCTAGATTTGATTACAAGAAATAGATTATCAAAGGTCGTTCCTATAGATGTTACACAGTCACAAATTGATTATACGTTACATCTAAACCCTGAAATAAAAGCACCTATAAACAAAGGTGAAGTGCTGGGCAAGATCACATATACATTAAATGGCAAAGATTTAGGAAGTATAGATCTCATTGCTAGCAAGTCAATTGATGAAAAAAACATATACAAAATCATAAAGAAAATAAAAAGTCCAAAAAGCCTAAATCTATTTAAGTTTCTATTTATACTTTTTATATTTTATATCCTTTGGAGAACAGTGGTAACTATTAGAAGACTTAGAAGATGGAAACGTTTCAGAAAATAAAAGAATAAGGAGCTGATATCAGCTCCTTATTCTTTTATTCTACTATAGCAATCATTTCTATTTCAACGTTTACGTCCTTTGGTAATCTTGCAACTTCTACGCAAGCCCTTGCAGGTTTATGATCAGAAAAATATTCCCCATATACTTCATTAATTCTGCCAAATTGATTCATATCCTTGATGAAAACCGTTACTTTAACTACTTTACTTAATGACGTACCTGCCTCATTAAGGATGGCCTTGGCATTTTCCAGACATTGTCTTGTTTCATCCTCTATACTCCCCTTTACCAGTTCACCTGTAGCAGGGTTAATTGGGATCTGGCCAGATACAAACAACAAATTCCCAGCCTTTACAGCCTGTGAATAAGGACCAACGGCTGCAGGGGCCTTATCAGTATAAATTGTTTTTAGATCCATAATTCACTCACCCCAAATATTATTTATTATCTACTCTTATTTCATCCAGATAGTTATATATGGTATACCTTGAAACACATAGAACCTTAGCTACATAATCTATAGCGCCCTTTATTAAAAACGCTCCCTGAAGATCCAATTTTTTTACAATACTTACCTTTTCCTCTTTGCTCATGTAGGCAACAGGTTTACCTGATTGTTCAAGGGTATTCTGTACTATATCAGTTAATACATCGTTAACTTTATTAGCACCATCATTATTTTTATTTTCTTCATCAGCATCTGTTTGTAATAGCTCATCTATTACTCTCTTTGCCACAGTCAGCTCTGACATATCGAAATTAATGCAAAGACAGCCTAATACTTCATCGTTTTCATCCTTTATAAACATAGTAGAGGACTTTAAAACCCTGCCTTCTGCACTTTTTCCTGTATAGTTAATTATACTATCTTTAGTGTTTCCCTTCCTCACAGCTCTAAGCCCAACCTCTGTCATAGGACTTCCCAGACTTCTACCAGTTATATGGCCATTTTCAATGGCAATAATTGAGCTTTTCATTTTACTAAAATCGTGGAGAACCACTTCACAGTTTTTTCCAAAGGTCTTAGCTATTCCCTCAACTACAGGGATGTAGCTTTTTAAGATTGGATGTATAAAGTCTGACATTATATCCCCCTTTCTTTAATTAGAAATACTTTCTTATTATTTTACCACAATATTAACTAACTTAGATGGGACACAGATAACTTTAACAATTTTTTTGCCTTCTATATAGGATTTTATTTTATCGTTATTTACTGCTGTTTCCTCCAGTTCTTCCTTGCTTATATCAGTATTTACCATAATTTTTTCTCTCACTTTTCCATTTACCTGTATTACTATCTCAATTTCATCCTTAACTAAAGCCTTACTGTCATACTTAGGCCAATTTTGGTTATGAATACTTCCTTTATTGTCTAAAGTCATCCACAGCTCTTCTGTCATATGAGGCGCAAAAGGTGATAATAACACAAGGATTGTATCTAGAGCTTTTTTAACTAAGACTTTATTTATTTTGCTATTATCTATCTCTTTATATTTATAAACTTCATTTACAAGCTCCATAATAGCGCTTATAGCAGTATTAAAGTTGAACCTCTCACTAATATCATCAGTTACTCTCTTGATAGTATTATGAATAGTATAGTTTAGCTCTTTGTCTTCTTTAGTTTTTATATCAATTTTTAAGTCGTCAGTAGGTAGTATATCCTTAAGTTCTTGAACCAGTCTCCAAACCCTATTTAAGAATCTATATGAACCTTCAACACCTGTATCACTCCACTCTAAGTCTCTCTCAGGTGGTGCCGCAAACAAAATGAATAACCTAGCAGTATCCGCACCATATTTTGCAACTATCTCTTCTGGACTGACTACATTCCCCTTCGATTTTGACATCTTTGCGCCGTCTTTAAGCACCATTCCTTGAGTTAATAGATTTTCAAAGGGTTCTTTTACTGGTGACAATCCTACATCATACAGGACCTTTGTAAAAAATCTTGCATACAGAAGGTGAAGTATGGCATGCTCCACTCCTCCTATATATTGGTCTACATTCATCCAGTATGCGGCATTCTCTTTATCAAAGGGGCTTTCTTGATTTTTAGGATCAGTATATCTTAAGAAGTACCATGAAGAGTCAACAAATGTATCCATTGTATCGGTTTCTCTTTTAGCTTTTCCACCGCATTCAGGGCAAGTAGCATTAATAAAGGTTTCACTTGTAGTAAGTGGTGATTCTCCTTTTCCTGTAAATACTACATCTGTTGGAAGTACTACTGGTAGATCTTCTTCAGGTACCGGTACTACTCCGCACTTTTCACAATACAAAATAGGTATAGGTGCACCCCAATATCTTTGGCGTGAAATGAGCCAATCACGCAATCTATAGTTTATAGTACGCTTTCCAAGGTTATTTTCTTCAATGTGCTCAATTATCTTTTCTATACATTCATCGTTGTTTAACCCATTAAATCTGTCAGAATTTATCATTATACCAGGCTCTGAATAGGCTACTTCAAGATTATTTATATCTATTGAATCGTCTTGTGGCTTTATAACTGGAATTATATCTAGATTATATTTTTGGGCGAATTCAAAGTCTCTTTCATCATGGGCAGGTACAGCCATAATAGCTCCCGTACCATAGTCCATTAGAACATAATTAGCTACATAGATAGGTATTTTTTTATCATTTAATGGGTTAACAGCATACTTTCCGATAAACATACCTTCTTTTTCCACGTCACTTGCCGTTCTTTCAACCTCCGATAAGCGTTCAAGCTTCTTTATAAATTTATTAACCTCTTCTTCATATTCACTACCCTTAACCAACTTAGCAACTAATGGATGCTCTGGAGCCAACACCATAAAAGTAGCTCCATATATGGTATCCGGTCTGGTTGTAAAAATATTTAGGGCTTCATCGGTACCGTCAATTTTAAACTCTATCTCGGCTCCATAGCTTTTACCAATCCAATTTTTCTGCATGATTTTAACTTTTTCGGGCCATCCCTGAAGGGTTTCTAAATCCTCAAGAAGTCTCTCTGCATAATCAGTAATTTTAAAATACCACTGTTCTAAATTCTTTTTAATAACTAAAGTATCACATCTCTCACAACGATCACTTACCACCTGTTCATTTGCAAGAACGGTCTCACAGGATGGACACCAGTTAACAGGTGACTTTTTCTTATAAGCTAAACCATTTTTATAAAATTGCAAAAATAACCATTGGGTCCACTTGTAATAATCAGGCAGACAGGTGGCTACTTCTCTGTCCCAATCGTAACTTATTCCTAGCTCTTTTAACTGTCTTTTCATTTCTGCAATGTTTTCTCTAGTCCATTTATCAGGATGAATGTCATGCTTTATAGCTGCATTTTCTGCAGGTAATCCAAAGGCATCCCATCCAATAGGATGGAGTACATTATATCCATTCATTGTTTTAAATCTCGCAACCACATCTCCTATTGAGTAGTTTCTAACATGTCCCATGTGCAATTTTCCTGAAGGATATGGAAACATCTCCAAGGCATAATACTTTTTCTTTGAAGTATTCTCAGTAACCTTAAATATCTTTTCTTCTTCCCACTTTTTTTGCCATTTTTCTTCAATTTCTCTAAAATTATATTTTGTCATACTCTATTCCTCCTTCTACTGAGATGGTTTTTACATATTAAACAAAAAGGTAGTACCCGAAAATTTTCTCCCCTATAGGGACGAGAAATTTCCCGCGGTACCACCCTATTTAGCATAAAGCTCGCTCATATGGTTTGTAAAGGTAACCAACCTATTAAAATTTAATATATACAGGCAAGTTCAAAAGCTATCTATACCGATTCCCACCAAGCATCGGCTCTCTGAAATAGAATTACTTTTTACTACTCCTAATTCATTTGCTATTTAATTTATATGTTATCATTTATTGTAATAATTTTATTGCAATGTGTCAATATCTAATTCAACATATTTTGCACCCTTCCAAATTCTTTCTAAATCATAAAATTCTCTTTCTTCTTCAGTAAAAAGATGCACAACCACATTTAAATAGTCCAGCAATATCCATTTTCCTTTATTATAGCCTTCCTTATGCCTAATAGATACATTTTTAGAAGTAATTTTTTTTATTATTTCATCTGCAATAGCAGTTGTGTGTCTAGAGGAGCTTCCCGTAGCAATTACAAAGTATTCTGCCAAAGTTGGAAATCCTGTCATATCTAATATTTTTATGTCCTTACCCTTTTTATCATCAATTACTTTGCTAATTTTTAAAGCTAAATCCTTAGGACTATCTGTCATCTACTTTCCTCCCCCTATCATAATACTACATCATGTATTCTATTAAACTATTTCTTGCTAAAATACTATTTATATGTAAAAGATTGCCCTTTGATAATACATATTGAATTGAGTTATCAAGTCCCAGTAGAGTGGCCTTGTTTAAATTTGTTAAGGCCATTTTTCTCATATCTTCTACACCCGGAAAATCCCTATTTGGTTCAATATAATCTGATAAATAAATTATCTTATCTAGCTTTGACATTTCTTCTCTACCTGTAGTATGGTATCTGATAGCATTTAAAACTTCAGGATCTTCTATTCCAAGTTCATGTCTAACTAATTCAGCACCTATCATTCCATGGGCTAAATCTATTTGTTTAGCTATAACTTTATCAATAGTAATCTTATACTTTTTTATATATATTTTGGCTTCATCTTTCGAAATATCCTTAGCATAATCATGCAAAAGTCCTGATATTTCAGCCTTTTCCAGCGATACACCATACAGCTTTGCAAGCTTAGAAGCTGTTTCGCATACTCCCAAGGAGTGCTTATATCGTGCTGGAGTAAGCCTTTTACTAAGTATCTCCTTTAAATGCTCAATATCTACCAAATCCCTCACCCTCTAAATATATAATTTATTTTTATAGATATAGTATTCTACCGATTCAGGCACAATATATTTTATACTTTTTCTATGTCTTATTCTTTCCCTTATATCCGTTGATGAAATAGCTAATGCTGGAACTGACGTAACTATTATTTGGGCATTATATATTTTATTTAAATAATCAATCTTATCCCTTAATTTTTTTTCGTCTATTCCCGGGCGTGTAGCAGCAATAAAGTTGCATAGTTTTAATAGCTCCTCTATATTCTTCCAGGTCTCTAACTCATATAGGGCATCAGCGCCGGTAATAAAAAACATTTCAGTATTACTATCAAATGTTTCTTTTAATTTCTTTATTGTATTAATGGTATATGAAATTTTTTCTTCTGCAATTTCTATTTTTGAAACCTCAAAATGAGGATTGGTTATGGTGGCTAACAAAGTCATGAAATACCTATGCTTACTGCTGGTAATATTTAACTCCTGTTTATGGGGTGGTATGCCAGCTGGAATAAAAATTACTTTTTCTAAATTGAATTGAGTTCTTATCTGCTCTGCTAAAACTAAATGACCATTATGAATTGGATCAAAGGTTCCTCCCATTATGCCTACTTTTTTCATTTTGTCCTCCAAAGGTTTAAGGCTTCTATTTTTTTGCAATTACATTATATATTATTTTTCTAATTTATCAAAACAATTCTTATTATACCATATAAAAAAAAAAGCAGCAAAGCTGCTTTCAATACAATTAAAAAACTGTTATTTCGTTCTTGGTTTATTAATTAGTCCTGGAGTTCCTGGTAATTCTCCTGTGGTCTTACCTGTAATTCTTTGGGCCTTTTCTAAGACTTCTTCAGTAAACTCACTATTTTTTGATTTCTTTCTATCTCTTCCAAAGATTCTCATAGCATTCCTCCTTCAAATCTGATTGGTATTATTATTTGATATAATAAAAATTTTATTAACCTCTGAAGGAGGAATTTATTACACGGGAAGGGTTATTTTAGGGTTATTTTTAGATTTTTTGTAAAGTACAAATCTTCTACCTATAGCTTGTACAAATTCAGAATTCGTCAATCTTGCAACCTCATTGGCAGCTTCTTTTGTATCTAGAAAGCTATTTTTCTGAACAGTGACCTTTACCAATTCTCGTGCTTCCAATGCATCATTGAGTTGTGAAATAAAAGCATCTGTGATCCCTTCTTTTCCAATTTGTGTAATGGGCTGTATATCATGGGCTAAGCCCTTTAAATAGGTTCGCTGTTTTCCAGTTAACAATTATATTCACCTCTTAATCATAGTATTCAAATTCAATATCAAATATTTTTACTGTATCTCCATCTTCAATCCCTATTTCTTTTAACTGATCAAATACTCCTTTTTTCTTTAAAATATTTTGAAAACGTCTTAGGGAATCAATGTTTTCAAAATTAGTTGAATAGAGAAGTTTTTCTATGGCCTTCCCTTCAACAATGTAATAATCATTTTCTTTTCTTACGATAATTTTATTTTTGTCATATTCCAATTTATCAAGTTTATATACTTTATGCTCTTCCTTAGGCTCAGCTATTTTCACATCTTCTATTTTATCCAACATTTCTGTTACGTATAACATTAACTCTCTTAATCCCGATTTTGTAGCAGCTGAAATAGGAAAGATCTTGTAACCTCTTGAGCTCATTATTTTTTCGAATTCTTCATATTTCTTGTAGTCATCTAGTAAATCTATTTTATTTGCTGCTATTATCTGTTGTGTACTCGCAAGTTTTTCATTAAAAAGCTCCAGCTCTTTATTGATTTTTTCAAAGTCATCAACAGGATCTCTTCCTTCTATGCCAGAAACATCTACAACATGTATAAGCAGTTTTGTCCTTTCAACATGACGTAAAAATTCGTGGCCCAAGCCAACACCTTCGTGGGCACCTTCAATGAGTCCCGGTATATCGGCCAAAACGAAGCTTTTACCCTCCACTGCTTCCACAACACCTAAGTTAGGTTTTATAGTGGTAAAATGATAGTTTGCAATTTTGGGAGTTGCCTTCGTAACAACTGAAAGAATAGTTGATTTCCCTACATTTGGGAATCCCACAAGCCCTACATCAGCTAATAATTTCAGCTCTAGTATGACCCACCGTTCTTCACCATGGTCACCGGCTTCGGCAAAATTAGGAGCCTGTCTTGTAGATGTCTTAAAGTGAATGTTTCCCTTGCCTCCTTTGCCACCCCTAGCAATAACCGCTCTCTGCCCATGTTTAACCAGATCTGCAATAATCAATCCTGTCTTTTCGTCTTTAACAGTAGTTCCAGGAGGTACTTTTAAGACTAAATTCTTCGCATCTTTTCCGTACATGCCCTTATTTTTCCCATTTTCACCGGAATCGGCAACATACTTTTTTCTATATCTAAAATCCATTAGAGTTTTAAGACCTTCATCTACTTCAAAAACAACGTCTCCTCCTTTGCCACCATCACCTCCGTCAGGTCCTCCTGCCGGTACATATTTCTCACGTCTAAAGGAGGCTGCTCCATTTCCTCCTTTCCCGCCCTTTACAAATATTCTAGCTTTATCCACAAACATAATTATCACCCTTAAACTGCTTAAATAGCATTTTTTACCAAATCAATTATATCAATAATTTGCTTATAAATCTAGTTTATCCCTTGATACTTAATGTAATACATTGCTAAAATATAAAAATACCCATACTTAAGTATGGGCATAAATATTACTGAGCTACTTTAGTTTCTACAGGATAAACACTTACTTGTTTTCTATTCTTACCTTTTCTCTCAAACTTAACAATCCCGTTTACCTTTGCAAATAGAGTATCATCTCCACCTCTACCTACATTGTTTCCTGGATGTATTTTGGTACCTCTTTGTCTTACGATGATACTTCCTGCATTAACTAACTGTCCGTCTGCTCTTTTAACACCAAGTCTCTTAGCTTCGCTATCACGTCCGTTTTTGGAGCTACCTACTCCTTTTTTACTAGCGAATAACTGTAAGTTTATTTTAAAAAGCACTATTCTACACCTCCTTGTCGAGCAGCTTTATATAGTCAGGATACATTTCCATTGTTCCCTTTATGCCTACAAGCATAGTATCTAATATAACATTCGCCTTTTGTCTTGTACCCTCTTCTAATTTCTCAGGAATTTGGCAATAAAGCCAGCCATCATCCATTTCATATATTATATCAATATCTGCTACTTCATAGAGCGCTAGAACAGCTGTCTGAGTAAGAATAGATACACTTGCACATACTATATCTCTACCTGGCTCAGCAGCGTATGCATGTCCTTTAACACTAAAGGAAGTTATATTTTGACTATTATCTCTATTAATCTTTATTTTAATCATATTTTTCAGCCTTATGCATTGATTTTTTCAATCTTTACCTTAGTATAAGGCTGTCGATGTCCCTGCTTTCTTCTATAGTCCTTTTTAGGCTTGTATTTAAATACTATAATCTTAGGACCTTTACCCTGCTCAACTACAGTAGCTGATACTTTAGCACCTTCTACATAAGGAGCACCTACAGAAAGATTTCCTTCCTTTGAAACAGCTAAAACCTTATCAAAGTCAACTGAATCTCCAGCAGCTGCTTCAAGCTTTTCAACAAATAGAGTATCTCCTTCCTGAACTCTATATTGTTTTCCACCTGTCTCAATAATTGCGTACATTAAATCCACCTCCTCAAACCAGTCTCGCCGAATTAAGGTAACTTAAAGTTTTTAAAACCTCATCCGTGCGGCTACATAACATATACATGTTATCATAATTAAAAGTCAAAGTCAACACTAAGTTAATTAACTACCTAGCTAGTTCTTATAGATATCCTTCAATAATCCTCTTCATGCTCCGTAGAAGAGCTGTTTTAATAGAAAAGATTTAGAAGTAAAAACAGCTTTTAGGAGTCGCTTCAGAGGAAACATTGAAGGATATTTAAAGTTATACTGTTAGAGTAACTAGCACAAGAGGTTAATTAACTAAAAAACGATAAGGATTCCTATAATCCATATAAGGGTTATAAGCCTAAAGCCTTGATTAAGACTCTATAATTTCTTTTACCTTATCCAGTTTCCCCATGAATACTATGTCGTAATCATTTATATGCATCTCTTTATTGCCCTTTATAAATACTTTTAGACTAAAATTCTTTTCAACTTCTTTTAAGTAATCTCTCTTTTCCATCAGCAAAACTCTTTCAATCTCCGGATGCACTTTTACTAAAACGGCTTCAGAGTTTGTATGAACTGAAATTCTTTTAAGTTCCTGCTCTAGATTATTTATAATTGTTTCAGGTGTAAGTACCTTACCTGTTCCTTCACAGTAGGGGCATTTTGTCTCTAAAATAGAACTTATCCTATTTCTCACCTTTTTCCTGGTCATTTCCAAAAGCCCAAGTTGGGTTATACCCAGTATATTTGTTCTTACTCTATCCTTTGCTAATGCTTCTTTTAAAATGTCTATTACTTCCTGTTGTGATTTCTTATCTGACATATCAATAAAATCTATTATAATAATACCGCCTATGTCCCGAAGTCTAATCTGTTTTGCTATTTCCTTAGCAGCTTCCTTGTTTATTTTTACAATAGTTTCAGTTAAATCGTTAACTCCAACATATTTTCCAGTATTTATGTCTATTATTGTAAATGCCTCGGTTTTATCGATTACTATGTACCCTCCACTCTTTAGCCATACTTTCCTACTTAGAGCTTCTTGTATCATTTTTTCTATGCCGAAATAATTGAATATGTTTATACCGGGGTCAAAATATTTAACTCTTCCCTTTAACTCTGGAGAAATAAGGTCTAAGAAATCTAATATTTCTTTATAATAACCTTTATCATTAATCTTAAGTTCTTTTGTATCACTTGTAAATATGTCCCGCACAGTCCTATGAATCAAGTCTAAGTCCCTATAAATAATTTTGGGTGCAAATCCTAATTTTTTTTCTCTTTCAATCTTTTGCCATACCTTTAAAAGATACTTTAAATCATCTTTGAGGTCGTTTTTGCAACTTCCATCAGCTTCAGTCCTTACTATGATCCCCATACCTTGAGGTTTAATTTCTTCTATAATTTTTTTTAACCGATTTCTTTCCTCTTCATCTTCTATCCTTCTGGATATTCCAATGTAATCCATATAGGGCATTAATACTAAATATCTACCCGGAAAGGTAAGATGGGTAGTTACCCTGGCTCCCTTGTTATCTATTGGTTCCTTAACAACTTGTACTACTATTTCCTGTCCATTTTTTATTACGTCCCTTATAGATATATCTTTTGAAGAAATGTTTCTATCTTTTAAAATATCACATGGAATTGCATCCTTTACATACAGAAATGCATTTTTTTCAACTCCTATATCTACAAAGGCTGCCTGCATACCAGGTAAAACATTTTTTACCCTTCCCTTGTAAATATTGCCCACTAGCCTTTTTGAATCTCTACTTTCAATATAGTATTCAACCAAATCACCATCTTCTAACACTGCAACCCGGCTCTGGTTAATTCCAGAATCAATAATAATTTCATTCATTCTACTACCACACCCTGTGTTTAGTTTATCTTTTCTAAAGGAACCAATCCTTTCTTATTTTCAAAGAAAAAAGTTTCTAATCTATGCACCCTTATTTTTTGTAAATCTATTGCCAGTTCCGTATTTTCTGCCAGTTTTTCTATTACTATATCAGGCTTCAGATTGCCTCTACTACCTGTAGATAAAGTTATTCTAAAGATTATATCTTTTTTTTCAACAGATAAAACTGACATATTTTTTATTAGCTTTTTAATATTAATTATTTTTACTTTATTTCTTTTTCCTCTTTTCTTAAATAGAATTTCATTTCTATTTAAAAAATTAGTTAATATTTTTTCTATTTCATTTTTTTTATACTCTCTTTTTGTATTACACTTTACAATATATGTCCCATACTCCACTAAACTCATGAGGGATTTGCTTTTTGAATCTATGTACTTACACTTTATAAACTTTATTCCTTCAGGAAGTTCTGAGTTAAGCCTATCTTTAAATCTGCCCAAATCGATTTTCTCATTTACTTCTACCGTCATATATTCACCTTCACTTGAAACTCCAACTGAAAGTGGAGAGGCAAATGATATTTTAGGATGGGGATTAAACCCCTGGGAAAACCTTAAAGGTATATCGGCTCTTCTAAGAGCCCTTTCTATTACCCTAATAAGTTCTAAATGTGATATAAATTTCATTCTATCGACTTTTGTATATTTTATCAATATCTTATGCATTAACACACACCACCTATAAAACCACTATTTATGCCGCATCCTGTACACTGACTTCTGCAGTCCTGTGTCAATTTACCTTCCTTCGACTTCTCATTTTCATTAATCAAATATTTCTTAGTCACTCCTATGTCAATATGATCCCAAGGGAGTATTTCATCGTATTTTCTCTTTCTGTTAGCATAGAAGCTGGGATCTATTCCACACTCATCAAAGGCCTTTATCCAAGTTTCATACCTAAAATGCTCCTGCCAACCATCAAACTTACATCCCATTTCCCATGCTTTTATTAATACATCTGATAATTTTCTATCTCCCCTTGCAAACACAGCCTCTAAGAAACTGGTCTTAGAATCATGATAGTTGTAGATTATGTTTCTATGTCTTAATTTGTCCTTAAGATAATTTTGTTTTTCTACTAAAGTTTCGGTGGTATCTTGCGGTTCCCACTGAAATGGAGTAAAAGGTTTTGGTACAAAGGAAGATGTGCTTATAGTTACATTTAATCCTTTCCCCCTTTTTTCTTTAGGAGTATCATAGTAAATGTCTACAACCTTATACCCCAAGTCTGCAATTCCATCTAAATCCTTGTAGGTCTCTGTTGGAAGTCCTATCATAAAATACAGTTTGACTGAGTTCCATCCTAATTCAAAAGCGTTTGCGGTAGCTTCCGTCAAGTCCTTCTCAGTAATCCCTTTATTTATTACATCCCTAAGTCTTTGGGTTCCAGCTTCCGGTGCAAAGGTAAGTCCTGTTTTTCTCACTTTCTGAATTTCCTCAATAAGCTTTATTGAAAAAGAGTCAAGGCGCAAAGAAGGAACTGAAACTCCAATTTTTTTGCTAAGATAATTGTCTATTAGACTTCTTACTAATTCATTTAACTGAGAATAATCACTTGTACTTAAAGAAGAAATTGAAATCTCCTCATACCCAGTACTTTTTAAGAGTTTATCTGCCAGCTCTAAAGCCTTTTCAGACTTTCTTTCCCTTATAGGTCTGTAAATCATTCCTGCCTGACAAAATCTGCACCCCCTAGTACATCCTCTGAATATCTCTATCATTGCCCTATCATGGACTACATCCGTATAGGGGACTATAACCTTTTCCGGATAAAATATATCGTCCAGTTCTTTAATAATTCTCTTCTTTATTTTAATAGGATACCTATCCTGTTTAGGTTTAAAATTTTTTATGGTATTGTCATCATTGTACTCTACTTCATAGAAGCTGGGTATGTAAACTCCCTGAATTTCTGATATTTTTTCTAAAAATTCCTGCCTGCTTAAATCTTCCGTTTTTACATTTCTATATACATCCATAATTTCCATTAACACTTCTTCAGATTCTCCCAGGACAAAAACATCGATTATTTCTGCTAATGGTTCAGGATTGTACGCACATGGTCCACCTGCGATAATTATAGGATGAGAACTATTTCTATCACTACTTTTTAAAGGTATATTGCCTAAATCTAAAATATTTAAAATGTTACTATAGCTAAGTTCATACTGAAGTGTAAATCCTATAAAGTCCATCTGATCTATTGGACTTTGTGTTTCTAAAGTAAATAAAGGCACATTTTCTTTTCTTAATATTTCCTCTAAATCTATCCAAGGAGAAAATATTCGTTCACAATAAACATCATCTATTTGATTTAACAGATTATAAATTATATGCATACCAAGATGTGACATACCCACTTCGTATATGTCAGGAAAGGCAAAGCCAAATCTTATGGTATTTTCCATGATTTCTTTCTTATAGCTATTTATTTCGCCGCCTATATATCTGCTAGGCTTTTCTACCTTATATAATATTTCTTCTATTTTTTCATTCATCTGTAGTTCCTCCTCAAAACATATCTATATCCTTAGTATTACATGTTTCAGTAATATACATGCTAATTTGTTACATATAAACATTTTATCATCTTTTACTAGCGATTAACAGTGTTTCAAACTCTGCATTTAAACCATATTTTATTATACCATCTATTATATCATTTTCAGCCAATGTACCATATCATTAATAGATAGACCATTGAAGCCATGCTCAGATTCGATATAATAAATTTATCCTGATTTTAAAATTTGATATGTTTATTACTATATAACTTCACATTTCCACAATTTAAATATTTATTTTATCATATCCAAGATACATCTGCGGATCAACAGTTTCATCATTTATCCAAAGTTCAAAGTGTAAAATCGAATTTTCTTTATCCTTAATTTCTCCCAATCTTTCACCCTTTAAAACTTTTTGATTTTTCTTTACATAGATTTTGTCAATCTTGCTATATAAAGTAAACATCTTACTGCTATGTCTTACTTTTATATATTTTCCAAAATTTTCGCTTTCGCCTATTTTTTCTATTATTCCGTCTTCTACTGACTTAACTATTTTTGAACCTGTCATCTGTATATCAATACCTTTTTGAAAACTATATTTTTCAGTCATGGGATTATATTTCTGTCCATATGTTGAAATTATCATCCCCTCTAGTGGAAAAGCAAAATTTATTTCATTATCATTACTTTTAAACACCGGTATTGCTTTCTTAGAATAATCCTTTATATCAGATGCATACTCAAGTATCTTATTAAAACTCTCTTTATAATCAAACTCTGTGTAGATTACCTTTTTCATCAATGCCGATGTTTCCTTAGTTAAAGGAGTATTAATACTTTTTAGAAAAATTACTAAGAGGACTATCAATATAGATATCAGTATTTGTTTAAGAAGTTTTTTGTAAAAGCTTACAGGCCTTTTATTTCTAATAAAGGAACTTTGTTTTCTGTAATTATAGGATTTTTGCTTTTGTCTATTAATTATATTTCTTCTATATGACTTATTCATAAATACCCTCCTTATGGTCTAAATTAATATAATATATTTTTTTAGGAGGACATTTATTACCATATAACTATTAATAATGAAAAAAATCAGCAAAGCTGATTTTTTAAAATCTAATCTTTTGTTTTCTCATAGAAATATTTAATACTAACCCTAAGGCTATCATACTAGTAATCAAGGAACTACCTCCATAACTCACAAAGGGTAGTGTTACTCCAGTTACAGGCATAATACCCATAGTCATGCCTATGTTTTCAAATATTTGAAATGCAAACATAAAAGTGATACCAATAACAATTAAAGATCCGTATATATCCTTAGCATTTTTAGATATTTTTATCATCTTATATAAAAATATTGAGTACAACAGTAACAATATACCCCCACCTATAAATCCAAGTTCTTCACCTAAAACTGCATAAATAAAATCTGTTTCTTGAACCGGTAAATAGTCCCGTCTATGGTAGCTTCCTTTAAATATGCCCTTTCCCCAAATTTTACCTGAACCGATTGTTATCTTCGACTGCAAAACATGATAGTTCCCAGGCAGAGTAGGATCCGACGGATTTAAAAAAGCATCGATTCTTTCTCTTTGATGCTTTTCTAAAAATTTATAAAAAATAGGAAGAGAGCTAATACCTGCTATACCCCCATACATAACTATCTTCATATTAATACCTGCTATAAACATCATTCCGAATGCTATGATCATAAAGACTAATGCCGAACCTAAGTCGGGCTGCTTTAGGAGTAAAATTATGAAGGGGGCAGTAAAAAGAATCGGTCCTATTAAATCTCCTAACGTATCCAATTTTTCATATCTGCTTTCCAAATATTTAGCAAAGGAGAGTATATACCCCAGCTTTGCAATTTCTGAAGTTTGTATATCAATGGGCCCCAATTGAATCCAGCTTCTGGCTCCTCCTCTAACTACACCTAATCCAGGTATATATACAGATAAAAGTAATAGAATTGATAAAACATAAATAGTTTTATATATTCCACCAAAATTATTATAGTCTATACCTAAGATAAAAATTATTACTATAGAACCAATGATAAATGCTATTATCTGTATTTTTACCTGCCTTGTCATATCAATTTCATCATAAATTTCATCAAATGCCTTTTTATTGGTTAAATCAATTACATTTGTTGCACTGCTTATAATAATGACTCCCAGTATAAAAATAGCTATTACCACAATTATCAAACCATAATCTATATTTTTAAGTAGTTTTTTATCAAACATAGGACACCCCATATTATCTCAAATTAAGCTTTTTACTGAATTATAACATATATTCTTTTACTTATACAACTTAATTTCAAATACAAAATTTTCCTATATATTCAGCCACATATTTTATTATTTATAAAAACAAAAAGCCCCATAAACTGGGGCTGAAAAGCTAAAATTATCTGTTTTTCATTTTTTTTATTGGAATATTAGCCACGAGGGCAGGCATAACTTTTTCGTCATTTCTTTTTGTTTTTGTGATCTTAATGTCTAAACCGCTCTCATCGATTTCCATATAGTCTGAAATCACATTAAGCAGATCACCTTTAACCATTTCCAAGAAGTTCTCCGAACAGTTTGTCCTATCATGAACTAAAACAAGTTTTAGCCTTTCTTTAGCGACATCCTTACTAGAAGCCTCTTCCTTTCCAAAAAATTTAAAAACATCTAACATCTGTTATCCCCCTTATTTATTTAAACCAAAAAGTTTTGCTAGTCTAGCCATGAATCCTTCATTAATATCCAACTCCATGAAGGGAACATCTTCACCTATTATTCTTCTAGCAATATTTCTAAATGCACGCCCAGCCATCGAAGCGTCATCCTTTACTGCCGGTTCACCTTTATTAGTAGATATAACAATATATTCATCGTCTGGAACTATTCCCAATAAATCAATTGCCAGTATATCCGTCATATCTTCAATATTCATCATATCCCCTTTTTTTACCATATCTATCCTTATTCTATTAATTATAAGTGAAGGATTTCTAAGTTCAGATGCTTCAAGTAATCCAATAATTCTATCGGCGTCTCTTACAGCTGAAATTTCAGGAGTGGTAACTACTATAGCCTTGTTTGCACCAGCAATTGCATTTTTAAAACCTTGTTCAATTCCAGCAGGACAGTCAACCAATACATAATCATACATCTCTTTTAATTCATTGCAAAGTTTCTGCATCTGCTCCGGCGAAATCGCTGTTTTTTCTTTAGTTTGAGCTGCTGGTAAAAGATATAGACCTTCAAATCTTTTATCTCGTATAAGTGCCTGTTTTAGTCTACACACTCCTTCGACCACATCTACAATATCATACACTATCCTATTTTCGAGTCCAAGTACCACATCAAGATTCCTAAGTCCTATATCGGCATCTATTACCACTACTTTTTTACCTAACATTGCAAGGCTTGAGCCTATATTTGCAGTAGTAGTTGTCTTGCCTACTCCCCCTTTGCCAGATGTTATAACTAGAACTTCACCCATGTAATTTCCCCCTATCTTTATTAATCTGTTTTATCTATTTTTAGTTAGGTAAGGTTCAATAATAATCATATCTTCATTTATAAAAGCTATTTCCGGATATTCAGGTTTATAATAATTTCTATCTGGTGCCCTTGCTATATAGTTTGCTATTCTAAGCTGAGTAGGCTGAAGTTTTATAGCCGCTACAAAGGCCTTGGTATTCCCATTTGCACCAGCATGGGCTACGCCTCTGAGAGCCCCCATAACAACTATATTGCCATGAGCGATTATCTCTGCTCCCGGGTTAACATCACCCATTACTACTACATTTCCTTTAAATTCAATTTTACTTCCAGAACGCAGGGTCCACCTTAAAAATTTTGTATGTCCCTCATCCAAACCTTTGAAAATATCTTCCTTTTCAATAGAATTATTATTTTTTTCAACCATCACCATACCAAAACGATTATTAATAATATCAATAATTTCCTTTTCTTCATTTTCAGTTAAACTTCTTCCTTCAATGGCTGCGACCTTCGCTCCAGCAAAAAAATTTCTGGCCATTTCCAATTTTTTTATTAACTGTTCTCTGACATATTCAAAATCGCTTACTTCATTTAAGTGTATTATCAATCCGTCCTTGGTTCCCTTAAATTCTATAGAACTTTTAAGAGCCATCAAAAGCAACCTCCATGATTTTAAAGCTATATTATTATTTCTTCAATTATACTTTTTTTCCTTCTTTTATTTAAGAAATTTTATTAAAAAAGAAACCGAGAGTCTTATGCCCTCGGTATTTATCCAACGACTCACTGCTTTAATTTATCTTGAGTTTGATTTTCTGTTTCTTTATTCAAGCCTAGATATTCCGCAATAACTTCCCTCGCAATCGGAGCACCGTATCCTCCGTGACCTCCTTGAAAGAGAAGGGTAACCACAGCAATCTGTGGATTATCATATGGAGCAAAAGAAACAAACCAAGCAAAATTATCATAATCATCTTTAAAGGCATCTATCTCTTCATCACTAATTCTGTTTTTTGATAGTTTCTTTATTGCCTCCCTCATTATTTCACCCTTATCTATATACCCCCATCTTATTTTATTTATAACCGTTTCCGTCTTTCCATCAGCTTCTAATTTGGCGAGTTCTTCTCTTCTTGATTTTAGAATGCGTGCAGCTTCCTTCTCTACCATATCAAGTGTCAAATGTGGTGCATTCTTTATAATCTTTTCAAAATTTTTTTCGAGATACTCTACTTCGTTTTTTGGAGGTATCTTTCCATGTCTTTCTGCAGTTCCAGTTTTTGCTCCCACTAGCACTGGAAAATCTTTAAACACACCTCTCGCTGTACCTTTGTCACCTTGAGTTACTTGTAACATACCTTTTTTTATGTCTTCAAGATTAGAACTATCTTTAAGGTCAATTTTTTTTCTCTTATCTTTTTTAGATACTGTGTTATCTCCGACCTTTTTGACAATACTTAATTCATTCAAATATCCTCCATTCGCTATGGCAGAAATGTACCTTGCCATTTGCAAAGGAGTATAAGCATGGGAGCCCTGGCCTATAGCTAGATTAAAGGCATCCCCTTCTCTAAATTCATCGAAATTCATTTGATTATAGTAACTGTACTTAACTAAATCTGCCAATTCCTCTGTTTTAGATTCAATGACCCCTATATCTTTTAGTCTTCTTATTAGCTGAACCCTTGAAGGGTTATCATCAGCCCAGCTCAATATCTTTTGTATAGACTGATTTAACTTTTGCTTTGAGCTTAAAATCTCTTGTGTAAAATAGTCTTTTGCTATTGAAGTAAGCTTTCTTTCTAGTAGGGATCTTATAGTTCTATACTTTCTATCGGGATCTGGTATTCCATATGCTACTTCTCCAATTTCTATACCAGTCTTTTCATCCAACCCAAATTTTTTAGCATATTCTAATACAACATCAATATTTATATCTATATCTAATGGTTTGTTTTTATAATAGTCTTTCCCATTGGCAAGATTATAGAAATAATAATTAACAGACTCTTCTAATGCTTTATATAAATCTACATATCCATGGGACCTCCTATATAAGTTCCACATCCAACTTCCAAAGCTTTTATTTCCTATTTTTATATACCCACCATCATAGAATTTTTTATTAGGATCTAATCCCTGTTCAAGAGCAGCTAATCCAGTAATCATTTTAAAGGTAGAGCCTGGTTGTACTGCTGTTAATGCTGCAATGTTATATAAAGGTCTTGGGGCTATAGGATCTCTTTTATTTTCCGGCTGAAGGCTCTGCCAATCCTTACTTGAAATACCTGTAACAAATAGGTTAGGTTGATAAGATGGATAATTGGCCATAGCTAAGATTTCTCCGGTTTTAACATCTACTGCCACAACTGCTCCAGCCTTTGCATGTTCAAATCTTTCACTGTAATTATAATCTCCCCATTTACTCTTAAATGTCCCGCCCTTTTGTATTTCTTCAAGGGCATGTTTTAGAGACTCCTCTGCAACTTTTTGAAGCTCAAAGTCTATTGTCAGATAAACATCCTTACCCGGCTTAGGTTTTTCTATATAATCTAGTTCCTTAACAGTCCTACCATAGGCATCTACCTCAACTGACTTAGAACCATTTTTTCCGCTTAGGGCAAGTTCGTATTCACCTTCAACACCTGTCTTCCCGATGATATCATTTTTAGAGTAGCCGTTTTCTTCAACGTACTTTTTAACCTCAGCCTCACTAGATATTTTCCCCAGATAGCCTAATATATGTGCTGCCAGTTCTCCATTTGGGTAATATCTTACAGGTTCGATATAAACACTTATTCCGGGTAACTCCATGCCCATTTCTTCAATTAAAATGGCAGTTTCCTTAGAAACGTTAGATGCTATTTTTAATGGCTCATATTTTTTGTATCCTTGTTCTCTTAGGGCATGTCGTATTATCATAATTTTTCTTGCGTCTTCTTCAGAATAATCGTCACTTATATCAAATTTTTCTTTTATCCGTTTAAAAGCTTCTTTAGCGCTTATATCAGTTTTAAGCCCATAGCTCTTTAAAAAATTTTCCTTTTCAATTTCGGGAAGAAACTTCATGAGTCTAACAGAAATGGGAGGAGTAATACCCATATAAGACAATATTTCCTGTGCTTTATAAACATCGAGATTTTCAATTGGAATATTTTGTTCTGCAACTATTTTGCTAAAAACCGCTTCAGCATCTTTTAAATCTTCATAACCTTTAGCCTTTAACCAAGCTTCAATTTCTTTGTCATAAGAATAATAATAATCGTAGTTTTCAATAATGATTGGAAAATCTATATGTTCTTCGCCCTTGCTTTCTAAAATATCGATTATTTTTATTGCAATCTCATTAAGTTTCTTTCCTTCCAAGTCGTTTCGGACAAGCTGTACTGTAAAGCCAGGTATACTTCCTGCTAAAAGTTTTCCATCTCTGTCCCTAATTTCTCCCCTTTTTGCAATTATTGGTATAGTTTTTTTCATTCTATTTTCTGACAGCTCTCTATATTTTTCTCCTTCAACAATAGTTAAAGTAGCTAACCTGAATAAAAGGATTATAAAAATTATCATAAAACTAACAATAATCTGATTATTTCTATCCTTTAATTTTTCTAGCATAATATCCTCCAAACATTATCTGTACCTGTTACGGTATAATTGACTGCAACTCCATTTATAGACAATTATGCCAATTAGAGCATTGTAAATGGCCTCAATTATAATAATTCTTCTAAAGATAGACCAAAAGTTAATTGGAATTTTGAAAAAATACATAATTATTAAATAAACTAAATGATAAAACACTGTAGAAAAATTGATAAGAAATAGGGGTGTTAAATTGTTATCCTTAAACAGTTTTTTTTCAAGTCCCCCAATAATATATCCAATTAATACATATATTCCAGTATTTACTCCGATAGCCCTACTAAAAAAGAGATCCTGCAATATTCCAGCTAAAACTCCTGCAGTAATCCCTTTTTTTCTTCCACTTAATATACTTACAACCACAACTATTATAAGGGCTGTATTAGGCAAGATGCCAGCTATCCGAAAATATTGAAAAATTGTAGTTTGTAAAAGAAAATTTACTACTACTATTAATGTCAACAGTTTTACATTCATTCTGAACCCCTTTATACTATTTATTGTTTTTCTTCGGTATAATTAAAACTCTGTCTATATTTTTAAAGTTCACCGATGGTTCAACCAATATACTTTTAAGAAGCTCATCCTTCTTAATAATAACATCCTTGATGATCCCAATCAATATACCTTTGGGATATAGTCCTAGGCCTGATGTAATTATTTTATCCCCAACATAGACCTTTGCTTGCGGATCTATCAAATAGCCTGAAAGATAAGCCGTGCCTTTGCCATTTATCATTCCTATGTTATCATTTTCTACATCCAAAGTTTCGAAGCTAACTCTACTTTTATTATCTATGATAGAAATAACTTTTGCCCATGTATCTCCTACCTCATATACAAGCCCTATCAACCCATCTCCGTTTATGACTGCACTATTTTTTGTTATACCATCGTTTAGACCGGCGTCTACTATAAACATGTTGTACCAGTTGCCAGGATCCTTAGCTATAACATTGCTAGTTACATAATTTTGAATATCATTGCTACTAGTATAATTTAAAGCCTCACGCAAATTTTCAAGATCCTTCTTTTCTTGTCTTGATAGAGTCAGTTCAATTATCTTATTCTGCAATTTTCTATTTTCTTCTTTTAAAAGCTTATTTTCTTTATTCATATTCCATATATTGGTTAATGGTTCTATTAATTCATTAATAAAGTTACTCCCTATAAATAAAAATTTTTGAGCTGGAGTTACTATATTTCCAGCCTTATTTTCAGCGAAAGTAATATGCTCTCTTCCGCCATAGGTAACTCCCATAATAATAATTATAATGATAGCAACTGTAGTTACTATCATTATTTTTCTCTTTAATAGATTTAACATTTATTGACCACCACTTTAGCGATTACTTTTTGGAGATATAAAGACTCTCTTAAGCATATCATAGTTTTCCAAAGCTCTACCTGTTCCTATAGCGACACAGTCTAGGGGCTCTTCTGAAATCTTAACTGGCATTCCTGTCTCCTGTTTAATTAGTTTATCTAAACCATCTAGAAGTGCTCCTCCACCGGTAAGCATAATTCCAAATTCCATTATGTCAGCAGCCAGCTCAGGTGGAGTTTTTTCTAAAGTTATTTTAATCCCTTCCAAAATAGCATTGACCGGTTCGCTTAAAGCATTTAAAATTTCAGTTGAAGTTATAGTGAGAGTTTTAGGTAATCCAGTAACTAAGTCTCTCCCTCTAATTTCTATTTTTTCTTCCTTTGTCTTTGGAAAGGCTGAACCAATGGAGATTTTAGTTTCTTCAGCTGTCCTCTCACCTATCATTAAATTATATTCCTTTTTAATATAGTGGACAATGGCTTCATCCATTTCATCGCCACCAATTCTTATAGATTTGCTTGTTACTATTCCTCCTAGGGATATTATGGCTATTTCAGTTGTTCCTCCTCCTATATCAACTACCATACTTCCTGTTGGTTCTGCAACAGGAAGTCCTGCTCCTATTGCTGCTGCCATAGGCTCCTCTATTAATAATGCATCCTTAGCTCCAGCTGATAAAGCAGCTTCAATAACTGCCCTCTTTTCAACCTCCGTTACGCCAGAAGGCACTCCAACAACTACCCTAGGAGCAAACAATAGTGATTTCTTTGGATAAGCTCTCTTAATAAAATATTTTAACATGCTTTGAGTAATATCAAAATCTGCAATAACTCCGTCCTTTAAAGGCCTTATTGCAATAATATTCCCTGGAGTTCTACCTATCATTTTTTTGGCCTCTAGTCCAACTGCCAGTACTTCTTTAGTGTCCTCTTGTATTGCTACAACAGACGGCTCACGTACTACGATTCCTTTTCCCTTAACATTTACTAATGTGTTTGCTGTACCTAAATCTATTCCCATATCTTTAGTAAATATATCTAGCAGTCCCATGTTTCTACTCCTTCCTTAGTTGCCACAACTTATATTAAAGAATTTTCTTTTAGACTATAATAATTGCCATCACCTATAATAACATGATCAAGCACTTCTATACCTAGTATCTTTCCTGCTTCAATAAGCCTTTTTGTAATGTTTATGTCTTCTTTGCTAGGCTTTGGATTTCCACTAGGATGATTATGGACTAAAATTATAGAAGCACTACTCTTTCTTATTGCTTTGTTAAATACTTCCCTTGGATGTACAATAGAAGCATTTAAACTACCTATTGAAATAGTTTCATAGGATATTATCTCGTTCTTAGTGTTTAAAAAAACTACTTTAAAATATTCCTTTTCTAAAAATCGCATATCCCTTATGAAAATATCCATAACATCTCTAGGGGATTTTATACTTTCTCCTTTACTTAATAGACTTTTTGATAGCCTGTTACCTAACTCAATAGCAGCAACTATCTGACAGGCTTTACTACTTCCTATACCCTTTATCTCACTTAATTCTTCTATAGTACAATTGGCTAAGAACCTGATTCCTTTTTCATCCCTACTTAGAATTATATTTGCAAGCTCTAGAGCAGAATGTTCTCTGCTGCCGGTTCTTATTATAATAGCCAGTAGTTCAGCATTAGATAATGAATGCGGTCCATACCTAATAAGTTTTTCCCTAGGTCTTTCCATTTTCGGCATCTCTTTAATCCTTAATTTATATTTAAACATTGTACCCACTCCAAATCATGGCTATTTTAGCAAGGAGATATTAAAATGCTTGTACAAAAGATCTTCAAGTTTTGAAACTGGAAGACCTACTACGTTGAAATAATCCCCTTCAATATATTCCACAATAATAGATCCATATCCCTGTATAGCATAAGCACCAGCTTTGTCCCACACTTCACCAGTTTCTATATACTTTTTTATTTTAGAATCAGAAAGCTTTTTAATCTTAACCTTTGTCTTCTCAAATGTAACATACTTTTTAAATGAGTTTTTTTCTACAACAGCCAATCCAGAATACACATAATGCTCACTACCTTGCAAAGCTAAAAGCATATTATATGCTTCATTGTAATTCCTTGGTTTACCTAAGACTCCATCTTTAAATACTATAGTGTCTGCAGCAATAATAATGGAATCTTCATCTATCTTCTCACATACATTTAAAGCTTTTTCAAGTGCTAATGCCATTACTATCTGCTGAGGACTTTCATCATCTCTAACCCTTTCTCTTAAATTACTTTCAAAGGTTTCAAATTCAAAATCCAGGTTTTTCAATATTTCTTTTCTTCTTGGAGATGATGAAGCCAATATTACTTTCTTCATCAAATCACCTACAATCTAGTAAATATAAGAATAGAAATAATAATACCTATAACGCTTGCTAAATTTATACTCATCATAAAGCCCAATGTTAATCTTATCACATTCAAATCGATTGTAACAGGCTTAAATCCTATAGATTTGCCATACCCAAGCCATTTAAAGGTAACCTGGAATATATCTCCTATTATGCCTCCTATAACCAATCCAACAAGTATTAAAAGCAATAGTAGCCATGGATTTCTACCTCTTGTTCTCACTATTTATCCTCCTCAAAAAAAAACATATTCTTATAAGGCTATTTAGTTTGTATATTCTTTATATTTATTATAACCACTTTATAACCTAATATCTATATTTTGGATTAAAACCTCTTGAATTCTCTAATCATTTCAACTGCTAGAAATATTGAAAAACTTAGACTTTTACTTGTTTCACATTTTAAGTTTAGCATTTTGAAAATATTATTACAAGTAGTATTTTTTACAATCATAAAACCCAGGTCCATGGACCTGGGTTTTTATCTACTTCATCTTTATTGTTTTCTTAGGACATTTTTGTTCACAAGCACCACAACCAATACATAGTTCTTCATTTACTTTGTGCTTTTGTTTGAGTTCCCCTTCGATTGCACCAACTGGACAAGCTTTTTTACAAAGAGTACATCCTACACAATCTTCCTCAATAATTTCTGCTTTTCTCCTTTTTTCAAAGTTAGCATATATTGCCTTTGTAGGACACTTTTCTGCACACAACATGCAGTTTGTACACTTTTCATAATTAATTTTAGCCAGATTGTTGGAAAATTCCATGGCATCAAAAGGACATGCCTTAACACATATCTTACATCCAATACATCCTACGCTACATTTTTCCTTAACTGTCTTTCCAAACTCCTCATTATTACAGTCAACGACTACATCCTGTTCAAATGGGACAAAATGGATGACCTGTTTAGGACAAACCTCTATACACTTACCGCAAGCAGTACATTTTTCAGGAATTATTCTGGCAATTTTTCCATCAGTTATCTCTATTGCATCGAACTGACACGCCTTTACACATGTTCCCAGTCCTAAACATCCATAGCTACAGCTCTTACTTCCGCCACCAATCATTGCAGCTGCTTTACAATCTTGGATTCCGAAATACTCGAACTTCTCTTTACATTTTTGATTGTCACCTTTACATACTACTCTGGCAACTTTTTTTACTGTCTCTTCAACGGCAACTCCCATGATTTCAGCAACTTTCTGAGCACATTCTGCACCACCAACAGGACATCCATTTGCAGGTGCTCTGCCATCTGCTACTGCATTGGCAAAACCGTCACACCCCGGAAATCCACAGGCACCACAGTTGGCCCCTGGTAAAACATCTCTAATTGCAAGGGCCTTAGGGTCTATTTCAACTGCAAACTTCTGTGAAGCATAAGCTAGGCTAGCCCCAAACAAAAGACCCATTCCACCTAAGCTTACACTAGCTAAAAGTATATTGTTTAAATCCATATTTAATCACCCCTTCTAATTAAACAAGTCCTGCAAAGCCTAAAAAAGCTATGGACATTAGACTTGCCGTAATTAGTGCTATTGGAAAGCCTTTAAAAGGAACAGGCACATCTGCGATCTCAAGTTTTTCCCTTATACCTGCAAATAATACTATTGCAAGTGAGAAGCCTATTGCAGCACCTATTGAATGAAATATAGTTTGAACTAAATTAAAATTATATTGTATATTTAATAGGGCTAATCCTAAAACAGCACAATTTGTAGTAATAAGTGGTAAAAATACTCCTAGGGCTTGATACAAAGTAGGACTGATCTTTTGTAGAACAATTTCAACAAATTGTACCAGCGAAGCTATAACCAGTATAAACGCAACCCATTGAAGGTAAACAATGTCTAATGGAACTAAAATAAATTTCTGAACAAAATAGGTAATAACTCCAGCCAAAGTCATAACAAATGTAACAGCCATACCCATTCCAAAAGCTGTTTCAACCTGTTTAGATACACCTAGAAAAGGACATATACCTAAGAATCTAGATAAAACAAAATTATTAACTAATATAGAACTTATAAGTATTGCAAAAATACCGAAATTTTCCATAAATCTCCCCCCTTAAGCTTTAGCCATCTTTTTAATTTTTATTGCATTGTAAATTGCTAATAAAATACCAAGGGCTAAAAATGCACCTGGAGGCAATATCATTATCAAAGCAGGCTTAAAGGATTCGCCTAGTAAATTGATTCCAAAAATATTACCTGTACCGAAGAACTCTCTGACTGCACCTAAAAGCACTAATGCCCATGTAAATCCAAGTCCCATACCTAACCCATCGGCAACTGAGCTAATTACTCTATTCTTCGATGCAAAAGCCTCTGCCCTTGCTAGAATAAGGCAGTTAACGACAATTAAGGGTATAAATAATCCCAGTGATTTATACAAAGCCGGAAAATAACCTTCCATAATCAAACCAACAATCGTAACGAAACTAGCAATAACTACTATGAATGATGGTATTCTGATTTTGCTAGGTATAAACTTTCTAAAAACAGCAATGACTGTATTGGAACCTAATAGAACCGCAGTCGTGGCAAGTCCCATACCCATACCATTTATTGCAGAGTTAGTTACGGCCAAGGTAGGGCACATACCTAAAAGTTGTATAAAAACAGGATTTTCTTTAAATAATCCATTGATTAAAGCTTTAAATGGTTTCACTTTCTCACCTCCGTAATTACTTGCCTGTTATCGTTTTAAAAGCCTCAATAGAGTAATTTACTCCATCCGTAACAGCATCAGACGTAATCGTTGCTCCTGAAAGGGCCTGAATTTCATTTTCTCCCGGACTGGCTTTAACTACTTCAAGTTTCTTGTCTATACTTTTATTGTGATATTGTTTATAGAAAGAAGGATTAGTTGCATTAGCACCTAGACCTGGCGTTTCAAGGTGATTACCTATTCTCACACCACTAATTTTTCCATCCTTACTGATTCCCGTTATAACCTCTACAGGTCCACCATATCCCTGAGGAGCTGTTTTGATCGCATAACCTATAATATTGCCTTCTTTGTAACCCCCATAAATTTCCTTTATCGTATCGTTTTCACTTATTATTTTATTTAAAACATCTTCATCAATAGGTTTAAATTCTTGAGCTTCTGGTAAAACCTCTTTACGTGCTTGTTCATTTATAGCTTTTCTTTGAGCAAGTATCTGATCTATTGTAAATTCATAGGTTAAACCTAAAAACAAAGCTGCAATTGAACATATAATTAATAATATTACTCCCAGTTTAACAATCTCACGCACGTTACTTCACCTCCCCAAATACTCTTGGGCTTGTATATTTATCGATCAATGGAGTAGCTACGTTCATAAGTAGTATTGAATACGACACCCCTTCAGGATAGCCTCCATATAATCTTATAACACTCGTCAATACTCCACAGCCTATAGCAAAAATCATTTGTCCTTTAGGAGTAACTGGGGATGATGCATAGTCCGTAGCCATAAATATGGCACCTAGCATTAATCCTCCTGCAAACACATGATAAATTGCATTTCCAAAGCTAAAGCCTCCAAAAATAAAAGTTAAAACTGCTACTGTTGCAATATATACAACTGGAATCCTAGGTGTAATAACTCCTCTATAGACAAGGTAAATACCTCCTAAAATTAAAAGGATAGCAGATGTTTCACCTATACTCCCGCCAACATTTCCTATAATCAAATCAAACATAGAGGGCATCGATTGGTCTGCAACCTCAACACCCTTAAGTAGTGCTAAAGGAGTTGCAGTACTTACAGCATCCGCTCCTGGTTTTACCCATTTTGTCATTTCTATTGGCCATGATGCCAAAAGAAAAGCACGAGCAGCCAATGCAGGATTCATAAAATTATGTCCTAACCCCCCAAAAGCATGTTTTACTAGAGCTATTGCGAAAACTGAACCTATCACTGGAAGCCACCATGGTGCTGAAGCCGGTATATTGAATGCTAGTAACAAACCTGTCACCACAGCACTCCAGTCGTTAATTGTAACTTCCTGTTTTCTTATTTTTTGAACTACAGCTTCCGTTATCACCGCTGCTAAAACTGAAAAGAATATTACCTTTGCTGCACCTAATCGAAAGTAATATAGTCCTGCAAGTGTTGCAGGCAGTAAAGCAATAACTACATCTCTCATTATTTTACTAATTGATTCATCTGACCTTATATGAGGCGATGAAGAAGCAATCAACCTTGTTTCCATCATATTACCCCCTTATCTATTTTGTCTTCCTTTTCTTTGCAAGGATTTCTCGCTTTGATACACGGATTGATTGTAAAAGCGGTCTTTTTGAAGGGCAAATGAAAGAACATGAACCACATTCAATACAATCTAGTGCATTATATTTTTCCGCAGTTTCATGCATATTGTTAAGAGAATATGCACTTATATACAAAGGTTGCAAAAATGCAGGACATATCTCTACACATTTACCACACTTTATACATGGTTTTGGCTTTGGAAGCCTTGCTTCCTCTGGAGTAAATATTAGAATTCCAGATGTTGTCTTGACAGCAGGTATTTCATCACTATACTGTGCAAGACCCATCATCGGTCCACCCATAATAATTTTGCCGGGCTTACCATTATACCCTCCACACTGCTCAATTATTTCTTTAAAGCTAGTACCTACTTTTATCAAAAGATTTTTAGGTTCTTTGACCCCTTTTCCTGTTATGGTACAAATTCTTTCGATAAGAGGCATTCCAGTTTTTATTGCATTAGCTATTGCTGCAGCAGTTCCAACATTGTTTACTATTACTCCTACAGCCATTGGAAGCCCTCCAGATGGAACTTCCCTCCTTGTACATGCATATATCAGCTGTTTCTCTGCCCCTTGGGGATATTTTGTTTTCAAACCAACTACTTCGATATTTTGTTCATCTTTTGCTGCTTCGCTCATAATCTTTATCGCATCAGGTTTGTTGTCCTCAATACCAATATAAGCTTTATCCACACCTGTGGCCTTCATCATTGCCTTTAATCCGTAAATAATATCTCCTGGATTTTCAAGCATTAGCCTGTGGTCAGCCGTTAAATATGGTTCGCATTCTGCACCATTTAATATAATGGTATCGACTTTATTTTCCGGTGGCGGAGATAATTTAACATGGGTTGGAAAGCCTGCTCCTCCCATACCTACTATCCCAGCTTCTTTGATAATATTCTTAATTTCATCTGGACTGAGATTTTCAATATCTCCTTTAGGGACAACGCTTTCATGAAGCTCATTTAAGCCGTCTGATTCGATAACTACACATAGAACTTCCCCACTTGGAGTAAGTTTTTCTTTTACCTCTTTTACTTCACCTGAAACACTGCTGTGTACCGGTGCTGAAACAAAAGAATCTGTCTCTCCAATTTTTTGGCCAACTTTAACCTTATCACCTTTTTTCACAAGTGGCTTACAAGGCGCGCCTATATGTTGGCTAAGGGGAATAGTAACAACTTTTGGCTCATTGGCCTTTTCAATTTTTACTCTTTCTGTTGGTTCTTTAAAATGAGGAGGATGAACACCACCTCTAAAAGATAAAAGACCCATTTAACTTCACCCCTTTTTTTAATATAAAGTGTAGAATATTGTCGAAAAACCTTCTTGAACATTATGCTGTATACAGTATAATCCTTATATTAAAAAATTTTAAATCATTAATAAAAATCGAAGGCCCACTACTATATGGTACATTGATTATTATTTATTGTCAATCATTGTGAAGGAAGTAACAATTTTTCAAGATTCTAAATCTTCTAATCCTTGTTTTATATTATTTTTTATCCACTCTATTACTTCCATGTTGTTTATTGGTACTTCTCTAAGCACATTCTTTATTTCTATAGTATTTAAAGTATATTTTTGTCCATTTTTGTAATGTCTATATATAAAATCTATTTTGGGATCAGAAATCAAAAGGGTTACTATTGTATCAACCATATTTCCTAAAGGAGCTCTATCGATATGGCTGTGCTTAAAAACTGCTTCTACACATGTACCCACACCTGGACTTGAAGATACTCTAAAGCTGCCATCACATGCCTCAGCTGCAGCCTTAAACATGGGGATACCCAAACCAACCTTTCGTGTGGTACGACTTGTAAAAAAAGGATCTGTCACTTTTTTTAACAGTTCTTTATTCATCCCTTTGCCATTGTCTTTGATTGTTATAGTAAGTTTATCTTTTTTTAAATCTTCTATTACCTCTATTTCAATCAATGATGCTTTAGCAGCTATAGAATTTTGAGCTATATCTAATATATGCATAGACAATTCTTTCATATTTTCAACCTTTCCAGCCTATTTATATGACTTGTGAGCTTAAAACCTTAAAAATTTCATGTATATCTTTTTTCTTAACATTTAAATAGTTGGTTCTTTCAGAAATATCTCCTAAATAGTGGGCATCAGAATTTCTAATGATTCTATATTTTTTAATATAATTATTACTTTTTATAAATTTTTCTTTATTACACCCCTTTGAAAATTCAACAGTAGTTATTCCTAAATCCATAGGCATAAAACCTAAGTTTGAAATTATGCTATATGCCTTTTTATCTATATGGGCCGGTATAACTATACCACCCATATCAGAAAGAGTATGAAAAACTTCATTTATACTCATATTTACTGATGAAGAAAGTAGTCTTTTTTCTTCACCTATCACATTATCATACTTATCAAAGATTAGCTGCTTACCGAAAAACTTCGGATTATTTTGTAATTTAATCATATGACTATCTATTGCTTTTTCAAATAAAATAGCTGTTTCAATATTTCTAAACATGCATAGTAAATGAACTTCTTCCTTGGTTTGTATTTCCATACCTGGAATAACAGTTAAATCCGTTTTCTTTGCTACTTCCACACAGGGCAGACAATTTCGAACTGTATTGTGGTCAGTTATTGCGATGGCGTCAAGACCTTTTATGGTAGCCATATTTACTATGTTGTTTGGAGTCATATCCCTATCTCCACATGGAGAAAGAGCAGTATGGATGTGAAAATCATAGTAGAGATTCATTTACCTCATCCCAGCTTCATAAAACTTCGAAAATATTCCATATGCATTTAAGTCTGTTGAAAGTATTGGAATCCCTTCTTTCTTTGCCTTTGCTATCGTATCTTCATCAACTTCAATTGACTCAGGAATTATTACACATGAAAGATTTAAAAGGGAAGCAACTGCTACAACATTTACATGGGTTTGAACAGTAATCCACGCATCGTTATTTTTAGCATGGGACATCACCCAGCTAAGCAAGTCACAACAGTAAACCCCGTCTACACTTTTTTCAAGACCATCCCTCTCTGTTAAAAGCTTAAAATTAAATTTCTCTACCAAATCCTTTACTATCATTATACTACCCCCTGCTACCTGATATTTTTTTCCTCTGTTTTATAACACAGTCATCTATTGAAGCCTTTCCTCTTACAACATCCTCTGCCATAGCATGACAAGTTGGTGCTCCGCAGGAACCACAATCAATACCGGGAAGTTTTTTGTAAATTTTTTCTAAAAATTCCATCTTTTCTATTGCTCTTTGTATATTTGAATCCAGTTTTAAAATACTTAATGGTTTAATTTTTTCTGTTAATCCTATCTTTCCTTCCTCCAGCATCCTATAGGCTTCTTTTTTATCTACCTCTGAATCACCAAAAGAACTTGCTATCTTTCTAATTCTACTTTTAGCAATAAATGGGTTCTCAACATTTAATGGTCCCCCAACACAACCTGTTATGCAGGCATATCCTTCAAAAAAGTCAATATTATTCAGTTTGCCAAGTTCTATTTCCTCCAATACCTTGATAACGTTTTCTATACCGTCAACAGCCAAGTAGTTATCTATGCCTATAGCAAAACTTTGTCCACCTACTCTAGCCCAACCAATCCCCTTACCTGATGCTTTCTGTATTTTTTTCGTGTTATCGATCTCTTTATATATTTTGAGTAGCTTAGAGTAGAGTTTAGATATGGGAATAGCTCCATCAACATAGGATTTTTTTATTCCAAGAGGTTTATTAATACTTGTTATTTTAGCAGGACATTGAGCAATATAAAATGCTCCGATTTCATCCATGCTAACTCCCAGCTTTTCAGCAACCTCTCTTTTAGCCATTCTAGCTGTTATCTCCATAGGAGATTCAAAGGGAATTATATGATCAATTAAAGAAGGAAATCGAATCTGTATAAGTCTAGTTATTGCTGGACACAATGTTGCTATCAATGGCTTTGGAATCTCACTACTTTTCACAAGGTCTTTCTGAAGTACTGTTAATATATCTGCAGCATAAGCTACATCATATACAAAATCGAAGTCAATGTCATAAAAACAGTTAAAAACCTTATTTATATCCTTTTCTAGACAAAACTGACCGTATAATGGAAGGGAAACCAAGGCAATTTTATATTTGTAATTATTTAGAATACTTAAATCATTAGCTAGGGCTTTTTTAGCATGATATGGACATACTCTAATACATTCACCACAATCAATGCACCTTTCCTTAATAATTTTCGCTTTGCCATTTCTAATTCTAATAGCCTCAGTAGGACATCTTCTCAAACAGTTAGTACACCCATTACAGAGTTCACTTTCCAAAGTAACAGAGTGCCAATAATTTTTCATGAATTTTCCCCCAATTATATATATATTGTCATTTTTACAGTAGTACTTCCACCCTTCTGAGAATCAATGTAAAATTCATCAGTATATTTTTTCATATTAGGCAATCCCATTCCTGCTCCAAATCCAAGCTCCCTTATCTTATTTGATGCCGTTGAAAATCCTTCCTGCATTGCAAGTCTTACATCTTCAATACCTGGTCCACTATCTTCTGCTATCATTTCAATTCTGTCTGGTTTTATATAAACGGTTATAGTTCCACCTTCTGAATGGATAACTATATTTATTTCAGCTTCATAAGTTGCAATTGCTGTCCTCCTTATCACATCTGAATCTATTCCAAGTTGTCTAAGAACTTTTTTTATATTACTGGATGCTTCTCCTGCCCTAGTAAAATCATCCTTCTTTACTTCATATTCTAGCTTAATGCCTATATTATTTTTATTTGAATCCATGTTAGCCTTCAACTCCTCCAATAGTTATACCTTTAAGTCCATTACTAAATAAAATACCACATGCTGTATAGAGGGTGTGATTAGTGGCTAAAAGGACAATTTTCATCTCATTTGCCAAATCTATAACTTCTTTAGGTGGAATTTTCCCCCTCACAAATACTATAGCATTTAAATCTAGCATTTCAGCGGTTCTAATAACTTGTGGATTTGTAAGCCCTGTTAAGAGGACTACTTTATCATCCACAAAGGCTAAAACATCACTCATTAAATCACATCCAAACGCAGCATTTACCTCACGTTCAGCGTATTCATATCCTGCCAAAAATTCAGCATCTAATAATTCTTTAATGTCCTTTATTAACATTTATGCCGTTCCCCCTAATTTTCAATTATATTATATCAGCATAACTATTCAAGCTTTCCATGTAGATTTCCCACAATGTTTCTTTTTTTGATATACCAGATTTCTTTAAAGTTTCAAGCTCAGTCCTTGAATTTTCAACTATGATAGTAAGGTTTTTGTTGAATTTGGAAAAGTCATCGGATGGACTAATTTTGGAAATAGCATCTTTAATGGCATCGAGTTTTTTTACTTCACTATCTATAAATTCATTTAGTTTTCTTGAGTCAATCTTGGCTAAATCGTTTTCTAATAAAAAATCTGAATAGCTTTTATAAAACTTCATCAGATTATTTATTCCTTTAGACGCAGCTTCAGCATATGCTTTATCACTTTCTCCATAGGATATACTTCTTACAGGTATGTTTATCGGTGAAATAAATGCATCTGAATAGTACTCTCTAATCTTTTCACTGTATTTCTCAGCATTTTGTCTATCTAAAAATGACATAACCATAACCTTATATTTATCATTGGATTTTACAACATAACCTTCTAGCCCCTTATCGTTTAACTGCTTAATTTGGGCCTGGGCATAGTCCATATCACTAAAACTCCCTACCTGTATGTTAAGAATACTTAGTGGCGGCAGCTCAAATGTATACGGTTTTTTTTCAGCCTGTTTATTTACATTTGTTTGAGCTTTTTCTTGACCACCATTACTTTGCTGTGTATTTTCTTCTATCCTGCTTTCACTATCTTCATTCCCTTGACCTCCAACTTTGTTTTCTTTCTTATTTTCTACATATGTATTTGTTGAGAGAAATTTTGGAACTATAAAGTATTTAACACCAAAATAACCTATAGAAATAGATACAGCAGGTAGTAAAATAATAAATGCTAAAATAACAAGTATGTTGTTAGACTTATTTTTTTTTCTAGATTTTGTCCTATTTCGTCTCATCAAGGCCCCCCTTACGTAAATAAAACTTTTTAATAAATATATTATAACATATTATATGTGATAATAAATTAAATACGAAGGTGAATATATTTACATAACTGTATAATATTCTTTTCATCGGTGATTTTTTCTACTAAATATGAAAAAGTTTAAAATTATGCAAAAAAATAAACCATGATTTCTAACTATTTTAGATCATGGTTTTTTTGATCATATTCTTTCTTTAAATTTTGTTAAGACCATCTGAATGGTTTCTTCTAATTTCCCTTTATTTTCTTCATCTAATTTTTCATATATAAGCTTTAATTTTTCAAGTTCTTCTAGAAAACCATTTTTTTTCATTGATAATTTCTCCTTCCATTATTCTGAATATTCTGTTTTTTGTATTATACAATCTTTCAGCTGAAAATTCAATATGTTTTTTATTTTTTGTCTTTTTTGAGAAGTTCATATAGTCTCATGATCAAAGGCACTCTCCGTTCTCTAGTTAAGTACTCTTCAGGGTTAAAGTTTCCTGCCCTATCTCCCTTGATTAAACCCAGCGCCTTAGCTTTTTTAATTTCTTCATATTTTTAAAGGTTAATGTTTTTCTCAAAAAAAAATTAAACTACCTATTGATAGGCAGTTTAATAATTATTCAAATAGTATCCAAAATACCGCTGCTCAAATTTTGACACCTATCCGTCTCGATAGGTGGGTGTCCTCACAGATGCTTCTATCGCTTTCCATATCTTGTATAAGTTTCAATTGAAAGTACATATTCACACCTAAATATTGAACTCCCTCTTTTATAATGTAGGTTCAAAATATGAGCTTGACGAATATTTCAGAAATTAATTAATTGGTGCGGATGATGGGATTTGAACCCATACGAGCGTTGCTCACTACCCCCTCAAGATAGCGCGTCTGCCGATTCCGCCACATCCGCATATTATCATATTATTTTTTGTTACAAAATACATTATATAATCTTTTTAGAAATTTGTCAACTTTTTTGTACAAAAATTGTGTCAGCAAATTCAGCTGACACAATTTTTTCTTTAAAGGATTACAGGTTTTAATTTAGGGTTGTCTATTAAACCAGGTATTCTACCTCTTTTTGCCACAGGTTTTCCTTCAACCTCTTTAATATCCATTGTCATATCAATAGGCGATGCTGCTGATATATAGCTTCCAACACCAAAGGAATCAGCTCCAGCTGCAGATAGAACCCTTATCTTTTCTGGTGTTAAACCTCCAGATACAAAAATCTTAACGTGCCCATATCCAGCCATGTCAAGTTTACATCTTAGTTCTTTAATTAGTCCAGGGGTTACACCTCCCCTTTCACTCGGAGTGTCTACCCTGATTCCATAGAGTTTATCTCCTAACAAACTTGCCATCCTAAGACTTTCTTCTACTTCATCCTTAAATGTATCGATCAGTATAATCCTTTTATGTGACTCAGGCATCACCTCATCATAGACCTTTGCTATCTCTGCTGTATCTCCAGCTATGAGCATAGCTGCGTGAGGTAGAGTTCCTGATGGTTCTATATTCAATAGTTTAGCAGCCAAAATGCAGCTTGCACCACTAGCTCCCCCTATTACAGCTGCCCTTTCCATCACCGGAGCTACCGATGGATGGACATGTCTTGCACCGAAACAAAGAAAGGTTTTATCTCCACATGCTTCTTTTACCTCTCTGGCCGCAGTAGCCCATCCACATGCACTTGCAAGAGCTCCTAGAATAACTGTTTCGTACATGCCAAATTCACTATAGGATCCTCTGATTCTTATGACCGTATCCTTAGGATTAAACTCATCTCCTTCATCCAATGCCCACATCTCAATGTTTTTATTTTTTAAAATATTTTTTACCTCTTCTATCCCTGCAAATATACCAGGTTTTCTTGGAAATATCTCTGCTGTCACAACCTTATCCTCTAGACCCATTTTCTTTAAAATATCAAGAGTCCTCAGAAAATAGATATCAGTAGTAGCGCCACTTATTATTTCTTCATGGGTTGCAGAGTGAATTTTCCTATCTTCATTTATCTTGAACTTTTTTACATCCTCAAGACTCTTCATTTGTTTCATTAGACCAATCCTTTCTAAGAATTCGAATAGCTCTATGTACAAAAATTTAAACTAATTATATCGAAATTTGCCAGATTATTCAATATTTATTAGGAATAAACTTTCATTCTTTATATAAAAATTTATATATCTTAAAATTCTTTTCAACTTTTTCAACGTATGCTTCTGTTTCAGGAAAAGGAATTTCTTGCAAAGTGGTTCCGTCAGCACTGTATCTGATGTCACTTAGCCATTTATTTACATTTCCACTCCCACCGTTATAGGCAGCTAAAACAAGAAGCATATTATTATTAAATTCTTTTTTTAACTTGCTCAAATACCAGCATCCTATTTTTATATTTATATTTGGATTAAACAAAAGTTTTTCTTCATAATTTGGTATCTCCAATTCTTCTGAAGCCCATTTTCCCGTTATACTTGATATCTGCATAAGGCCCTTTGCTCCCTTTGATGAAACCGCATATTCTCTAAACTTACTTTCAACTCTAATTATAGCTGCTATAAGCATTGGATCCAAATCATACTCTTTTGCATATCTTTCTATCAACACGCGATGCTTTATAGGATATAGAGTTTTTGCCACCAATAGTGAACCATAAAAGAGGACTCCAATAAAGAAAAGCATTATCAAAAGTAAAATTATCAATCGATACCTTCTTAGGTCTATTACACTCAACTAAGCACCTCCGGATATTTGGCTCCATAAACAAATAATCTGATCCTTTAATTCTTTAAGTCCTTTCGAATTATCAATTATAACATCTGCATATTTTTCTTTTTGCTTAAGAGGCATTTGTGAATTTATCCTATTAATAGCTTCATTAAAGGAAAGATTATCCCTCAGCATCAATCTCTCAATTTGAGTTCTTTCATCAACTGTAACTAACCAAATTTCATCTACCATATCATTCATTTTCATCTCTATCAGTAAGGGAGCATCTAAAAATACTACTTCGTATTTATCAAGATGTTTATAATACTCTATCTTTTTCTTTATTTCATCAATAATTCGCCTATGGGTTATTCGGTTTAGAATTTCCAGCTTTTCGGGATCGCTAAACACTATGGATCCCAAATACTTTCTATTTAGTGTTCCATCTTTATTAAGCACTTTTTCTCCAAAAAAATCTACGATTTCCTCAAGGGCAGGTTTGCCTTTCTCCACAATTTTTCTTGCAACAATATCTGCATCGATGACTTTTTCTCCAAGCTCTTTTAAATATCTGGATACTGTACTTTTCCCAGAGGCTATACCACCCGTCAAACCTATTACCTTCAATGTTATTCTCCTTTATTTAGTATCGTACCAATTATTTCCCGTATTCATGTCAACCTTTAAAGGCACATCAAGTTTTACTGCATTCTCCATATTTTCTTTTAAAATTTTCTTAACTTCCTCTAGTTCGTCTTTACAAACATCAATAATTAGCTCATCATGAACTTGCAAAATTAACTTAGACTTTAAATTCCTCTCTCTCATCTCATTAAATACCTTTATCATAGCTATTTTGATTATATCTGCTGCACTCCCCTGTATAGGCGTGTTCATGGCTGTTCTCTCACCAAAAGATCTTACGTTAAAATTTCTCGATTTTAATTCAGGGATATATCTTCTTCTGTTAAACAGGGTAGTGACATATCCAAGTTTTTTGCCTCTTTCAATAGAATTATCCATATATTTTTTTACACCTTTATATTTTTTGAAATACTCATCAATATATTTTTTGGCTTCCTTTCTTGTAATGTTCAGATTTTCCGATAGACCATAATCACTTATACCGTATACTATTCCAAAGTTTACAGCCTTTGCCCTGCTCCTTTCAAGGGATGTAACCTTATCAATCGGAACATTAAAGACCTGAGAAGCAGTTAAGCTATGTATGTCTAAATCTTCCTTAAAAGCCTTTAATAAATTTTCATCCTGGGACATATGAGCTAGAACCCTTAATTCTATCTGAGAATAATCAGCATCTAATAGTTGATGTTCTTCATCAGTTGGTACAAAGACTTTTCTTATTCTTCTACCCATTTCTAATTTAATTGGTATGTTTTGCATATTGGGTTCGGTACTGCTAATCCTACCTGTTACTGTTACAGTCTGGTTAAAGCTTGAGTGTATTTTACCCGTTACTGGATTAATTAAATTAAACAAACCGTCAACATATGTAGTTTTTATTTTAACTAACTGCCTATAATCTATTATAAGAGATATTATAGGATGTTGGTTATACAGTTTCTGTAGAACATCGTGACTGGTAGAATAACCTGTCTTTGTTTTCTTAATAACTGGTAATCCTAATTTTTCAAACAAAATGACTCCAAGCTGTTTTGTGGAATTAATATTGAACTTTTCTCCTGCTAATTCATAAATCTTTTTTGTAATTTCATCAATCTTAAAGGTAAATTCATTATCCAGTTCCTTTAGTACTTCCTTATCAACCTTAAACCCTTCATATTCCATGTTAGCCAAAACTTCTATTAATGGCATTTCAATCTCTTTAAACAGCTTTGTCAGTTCTAATTTTTCAAGTTCTAATTCTAATTTTTCCTTAGACTTTATTATTGTATGACACCAATTCTTCCCGTATTCGACTAATTCTTCTAAGCTCAAATCGCTAAATTTTTTAGCATTTTTTCCCTTACCTAAAAGTTCAATTGAACTTTTGATATTTACTCCTAAATACTGGGTGGAAATGTCTGCAACGTCATAATCGGACTTAGAAGAATCTAATAAATATGCCGCAATAAAGCTGTCGAAACTAACGCCCTTTAATAAAATATCATATCTAAGAAGAGCTAAGATATCCCATTTCAAGCCATGGCCAAATTTTTCAATATTTTCATCTTCAAATATTTCTTTAAGAGATTCTAAAAGTTCTTCATTTTCCTTAACATTTATAAAATAATTGCTTGTTTCGTTAATAGATAAAGATATACCTATAATGTGATCGGTCCTTAAATTTTCCTCTTCTTTAAATATTTTCAGTGCTAAGTTTCCTTTATTTCTTATTTCTTTAACTACCTTTTTTATCTGTCCTAAATCCTCTACAATCACTGTGTCAATTTCATCATGTCCATCCTGTGTATTTCCATTTGAGTCTTCTTCATAACTTTCAGTTACTATTTTCTTTATAAGACTGTTAAATTCATACTTTTTAAAAAGCTCTAAAAGCTTATCATAATCAGGTTCTTCAAACTTAAGCTCTTCTAAGTTCATTTCAATAGGTACATCTATCTTTATTGTTGCAAGCTTTTTGCTTAAAGCAGCTATCTCTGCATTTTCAATTATCTTTTCCCTTATTCTCTTACTTGATATTTCCGACGCATTTTCAATCATATCTTCTATGCTATTAAACTGACTTAGTAGTTTAGAAGCAGTTTTTTCACCTATCCCTGATATCCCTGGAATGTTGTCAGATTTATCACCTACAAGGCCCTTGAAATCAATAATTTGTTTTGGAGTTATCCCATATTCTTGTTTTATTTTTTCTGGGTCGTAAGTTTCTAGATTTGATATCCCTCTTTTCGTAATAAGTACTTTGATGTTTTCTGATACCAGCTGCAAGGCATCCTTGTCTCCAGTTACAATTATTACCTCAAAATCCTTTGAAGCACAATGTTTAGCTATAGTTCCAATCAAATCATCTGCCTCAAATCCTTTAAGCTCCGTTCTATGTATTTTGTATGCATCTAAAACCTCTTTTAAGATAGGAATCTGCTCTGCTAGCTCATTAGGCATTTTTTTTCTATGGGCTTTGTATTCTTCAAATTTCTCATGTCTAAAAGTGGGGGCCTTCATATCAAATGCAACACTTATATAGTTAGGCTTATAATCGTCCAATATCTTATTTAGCATGTTTAAAAATCCATATACTCCGTTGGTATGTATTCCCTCTCTGTTTGTTAAAGGTGGAAGAGCATAAAAAGCCCTATTTATCAAGCTGTTTCCATCGATTATCATTAGTTTTTTCTTCAAACTACCATCTCCTTACGATTTCAATATTTATATTTTATCAATAAATACTAAAATTATGAAGTAATTTCTAAGTTTAGGCCTTTATATATATTTCTTATCTTTATGGATAATTCCTTCAAAAAAATAAAACCTCTAAACAGGAGGTTTTATCAGTTATTTGTATTTATACTTAGCAATTACCCTTGCAGTGATTTCAAGCTCACCTACTTCTACGGGAATTTGAAGCGCTTCACCAACGGCCGCACTATATTTTATCGCGTCTCTATATATAACTGGAGATCTATATCCGTTTTCAACTACACTATAGGGTTTAGATATTTTTCCTCCAAAGCTCTCTCCAATGGTTTCAGCTTTACCGAAAGCGTTTTTCATCGCAAGCTTTAGTGCATCATTGTAATATTTTTCTTCATCTTCAACTCCAAATTTAATACTGTTAATTATATTAGCGCCAGAACTTGATGCTGCATCTATAATCTTACCAACGCTTTCAATATCTCTTATTCTAACTTCTACTATATTCCTAACATTATATCCTTCTGTTCTTGCTTCTTTGTCATACTTTCCATCAAACTTTTTAGGCTCATATCTTGTAGTTCTATAAATATCATATACAACAGTCTTGATGTCTTCATCTTTAATCCCGACTTTTTTAATTTCAGTAATAACCTTATCCATTATCTCCCTATTTTGAGCCTGGGCTTTTTGGGCATCTTCTGAAAATATCTCTATACCAACATTTATATAAGCAATATCCGGTTTAACTTTTAAGGTGCCTGTTCCATTAACAGTTATTATGTTCTCTTCCTCTAATATACTGTTTGCATCACTCATTTCTTTGGCCAAGATATCAGAACTGTCTAGGACAAATAACCCTACAGATAGCACTAATATAAGCACACCATATAGAATTTTTTTCATAAAACATCTTCCTCCTTAAGATTTAAACTTTCTTTTTACTCTCCTGTAGATAAAATATACAACTATCATCAAAATTCCCAGGAAAATCAGTACAGGCAGATAGCTTATGGAGCTTACAAAGGTGTTTTCTGAAAATTTTATCAGACTATTTGTTGTCTGAATAAAACCATTTTTAGCCTTTGTCCAAATGCTTTGATCTATAAACTGTATCTGACTATTCTTTATTTCTACTTCATTCAAATACACTTCTATAGTTGAAAGGAACACTAAGTTATCCCACCTTTTGATTTCACCGGTTAATCTATTGATATCTCCCCTCACTCTATTTAATTCCCTTTCCACCTCTAAAATTTCTTTAACATTTTCTGCTTTATCCATAATTTCTCTAAGTCTTTTTTCCTGGATCTTTAAGTTTTCAATCTCACTTACTGTATCTCTATATTGCTCTGTTATGTCATTACTATTTATACTTTGGTTTACAACTGTACCCATTTTCTTAATTTCGTTAAAAACTTTATAAAAATCCCTTTCCGGAATCCTTATAACAAGATTACCTGCTCTTAATGATTTTTCCAGCTGTTCCTTATTGTAGTGCTTATATCTTGTATGTGAACTTTGAATAAATCCGCCCTTTGATATTGTCAAGTCTATAATCTTGTCATGAACAACGTCATATTCTTCTATGTCAAGATTAATATATCCTTGAAGTATGACTTTTCTGCCATCATCAGGTGTCAGTTTTTCTTCCATGGCAGCTTCATCTTTAGCTATGGTAAAATTAGTATCTGCTCTATTCATCTGAGCTTCATTAATTTCTGGCTTTGCTCCTTTACCAGTGTCATAAAACTTTGGAGCATGACTTGCAGGCTCAGATGCAATACCGTATGAACCCTCTTCGCTTTCTGATGCCTTATTCCGTGCTAGCTCCTGATTTTGCACTTTCGGCAGATTATCTAAAAGGAATATAGACACAACCATCATTAGTATTACTGCGGCAATTCCTGATAAAATCCTCCAGTTAAACTTCCTCAAGTGCTTTGACTTTTCTTTATATTCATTTTTATGCTGGATTATCTCCATTTCCTTTTCTTGTTCTAATGAACACTGAACAAGTTTTTCATGAAGGTCTTCCTTAAATCCATACGGAAGTTCAACTTCAGGAATATGGGCTAATAATTTTTTAACCTTAAGCAGCTCTTCATATTCTTTCATACAGAACTCGCATCGATTTAAATGATTTTCTATTTCCTTTACCGATTTTGGACTAAGCTTATTATCTATATAAAGAGACAATATTTCTCTAACTTTTTCACATTTCATTTTATCCCTCCTCTCACTTAATTAGACTTAATCTTCTAAAAAAAGTTCCATATCTTTCTGTAATATTTCTTTTAATAGTGCCCTTCCCCTGTTTATTCTTGATTTTACAGTTCCTAAAGGACAATCTAGAATCTCACTTATCTCTTCGTAAGAAAAATCTTGAATATCTCTTAATATAATTGCAATTCTATATTTTCCCGGAAGTTTTCCTATTGCCTTTTGAACTCTTTCTTTTTGCTCTTTTTTTTCATACATCTGTTCAGGAATATTTTTTTCATCAGATATTTCTCTTTTATAACTGCCATCCTCCGTTTCGATTGTTTTGTCTATGGAGTATGTTGTAATCTTACTTTCCTTTCTGACCATATCTATACAAGTATTGGTCACTATTCTGAAAAACCATGTGGAAAAGCCAGATTCTCCTCTAAACTTTCTGATAGATTTAAATACCTTTATCAAGGCTTCCTGAGTTATATCACTAGCATCTTCTTTATTGCCTATCATTCTATAGGCGACGTTAAAGGCTGTGACTTGATATTTTTCTATAAGCTTTTCAAAACTTTCTATATCTCCTTTTTTAGTTCTTTCAATCAGTATCTTTTCAGAATCTGACACCTTATTCACTCCTTTCCGCACCTCTAACTAATTATTAGACGGACTCACTAAGGAAAAAGTTCCCTATGTTTTATATAAAAACTTTTATTATAGATAACAAAGTTCAAGGTTAAATTTATTAGGATTTTGAGAATCCTTCTGGTTTATGTGAAGATTTGCCCTCTTTAAATAAAAGAAGACAGAAGTAGCAACAAACGCTTCAAAATCACTCAGAAGGAAACCTCAAAATCCCTAGAGTAATATAAATTGAATCTTAGAGTTGTCTATCTATATTACTGAAATTTTTTTATGATTTATAATATTGGGATATTTATATTTATCAATACCAATTTAAGCACAAAATAAAACGTCTGTGAAACCACAGACGTTTATTTTAGCTTAATTTTAGCTTTCTTCAGCAACGTATATAGATTTGTTTATATCATAAGGATGTAGAAAAGATTCTATTATATTTTTTTGTTCATCGAATACTGCCGTTGCATGGTGCATAAAGTTATTTTTAAAGAAATATCTTAAATCTATACATTTTAAAACTAGTTTATCCATTTCTTCAAAATAGGTTATATGAAAAACAGGTGAAAATTCTTTAAAATACTTTCCTACTTTAGTACTAGTGAACAGTTCAATTATTTCTTCGTCAGGTTTTTTAAATTTCTTTCTCAGTTTTATTTCACTATTCAGTAAGTTTACCTGTCCCACTATGTGATGACTGTTTGAATCAACAACAAAATCCCATTTGTGAAATGCCATAAGAGCCGGTAATATATTTACTTTTTGTAATTTATAACCGTCATGATAATGCTGCTTTACAATCTTTTGTGCTCTTCTTTTCATTAGATATCGAACTCCTAAATACCCAAAAAAAAGCAATAGATATACTAGTTAAAAACAAAGGACTATTGTTTTTATTAAATATCAGCAATAAGGATAATATTGATATCACAGGATCATAAAGCATTAAAAGATTTGCCCTAAGTTTTCGCTCTGTAAATGGAGAAAAAAGCTTTGCCCCATAAGAATTTAAAATATCAAAGAACGTATGTGAAAATGCTCCTATAAAGGTCCATAAAAAAACATTTGAAAAGTCAAAGTTACCATAAAATTGTGATAATCCTAAAGTGATCAGTCCCGCTAATCCTAGCAGGGACGGTATAGAGTGTGAAAAACCTCTATGATGCTTTAAGTAAACATAATCATCCCATATAACTCTCACTACAACGTCTATATCCGGAGACATAGCACCAATTGCACAACCTACACTAACGGGGTTACTTAGACTAACAGGATCGCCACTAAAAGCTGAAACGGCAAGTCCAATCACCCCATGGGTCACTGGATCCATATACTCACCACCATATTTTGTATGTTCTCTTTTTTTAGTATACCATAACCCCTGATATCTATACAATATATACACGACAAAATTCGACAATTATGTATTTAAAATACTTATAAAAAATATCTTGCACTCTATAAAATTTTATGGTATCATATTATTTGTCACGAGCCGAAGTGGTGGAATTGGCAGACGCGCCGGACTCAAAATCCGGTGGTAGCAATACCGTGTGGGTTCGAGTCCCACCTTCGGCACCAGTTGAAATTTAAAGGGTTGGAGAGATTTCAATGTTATCATTGAAATCTCTTTTTTTATCTTTTGACCACATTTTTGACCACTTGATTTTTATTGCTTTCAAACATTTTATTTACTGTTTCTGCTCCTAATTTTTTCATTTCTATATCAACATGCCCATATATATCCATTGTTGTACTTATTTTTGAATGCCCTAATATTTCCTGAACCACTTTCATTGGCACGTGATTTTTTATTAAGAAAGTGGCTGCTGTATGCCTTAGATCATGAAATCTAATATAGGGAAGTTCACTCTTCTCCACAATTTCTTTCCACTTATGGGTTAGATAGGTTGGTTTTAAAGGTTGTCCATCTTCATAAGTACATACATAGCCTGATTCATGATACGCATCTCCATACTTTTCTTTTTTATTTAATTGCTCTTTTTTCAAATTACGTAAATACTCATATATGAATTGTGGTATTACTAAACTTCTTGTACTTCCTTCTGTTTTTGTTGTATCTTTTATTACTCCTTGAATAGTTTTTAATCTAGTTTCCTTTATTAAAATCTTTTTTCCTTGAAGGTCTATATTTTCCCATTTCAGTCCTAAAATTTCTCCTCTTCTTAATCCTAAAAGTCCCAAGTAGACTGCAGGTTCAATTATAGTGTTTTTAACTATTTCTAGTAATTTATCAATTTGTTTTTCATCATAGATTCTTGGTTTGTATTTTTCATCCCTTGGTACATCAGCATATACTGCAATATTTTCTTGAATCATTTTCTTTCTTACTGCATCGTTTAATGCTTTTCTTATCAATGCATGATGTCTTATAACCGTATTTTTAGATAATCCTCCTTCTCCATTGCGTCTTCCTTTTCTTAAAAGGTAACTATAATAATTATCTAAATGATTTATTTTTAAGTCTTTTAATTTAATATCCTCATTAAAATATGATGCAATATATTTCTCAATTATTAGTTTATAACTATCATAAGTTGTTGTTCTTATATTATTTTCCTTCTTTTTTTCTAACCAAGTTCTTAAGTAGTTTATAAAAGAAATGTTATCTTCTAAAACTTCAAGATTTTCTTTTTTATTTCTCCAAAATTCTTCAACTACTTTTTTTGCTTCTGCTTTTGTCCTACAATTTGTATTAAAACTTTTTTGCCTTCTCTTTCCATAGATTGGTTTTCCATTTTCATCATAATCAACAATTTCCCTCGGTAACTCATAGAAATAGTAATATGTCTCACTGGTCTTAACTTTTCCTTTGTATTTCCATTTTCTTTTCCTTAGAGAACCATTTATTACAATTACAATCGCCCCCTTGATTTGAAAAAGAAATATTAACTGGCTACGTTTATTTCATTATTAATTTGTGATTCAATATATTCTTCTAGTGCCTTTTTAGGAATCTTATAATTTGTACCAATTTTAAAATTTTTTATTTTATTTTCTTTTAATAATTTATAAACTGTATTTCTTCCAATACCAAGAATTTCTTTTATCTGTTTTGGTTCTAAAATTGTACCATAACCCTTGATCATGTTTTCCATTATATTACCCCCTTTATTTTTTTGTTTATCATATAAAACTATCATTTCCACTTCTCTACATAAGTGTTTATATAATGAATAGTACATAGTTTTGCATTGATTTATTGGTAAATTTTATTATTAAATAACTCCCAAATAAAATAAAAACAAATATGGAACGCAGAATTTAAAGTTAATATGGAGGCCCTGCAGGTACGGTATATATATCAGAGTCAAACTAGTAAATGAAAACTTTCAAATTACAGCAGGCTACCATACCTGCTTCTCCATATAAACTTTATAATAAATATAATGAATTAATTTTTTATAAGTGAGAAAATTAAAATTAATATCGTTATAAGTTTTTACATATACAATTGAAAACAGTAATTTATAAAATACTCTATACCTATTATTTATTCAAATAGTTTAGATAAATCTTCAGAATATTTTTTTGGGTTTCTCCAGAAAGTATTAATTACTGTAATAATTGTAAAAGCCTCAAATTCGTCTAATTCCTTAATTTTATTTATTAAATCCTCAACATTAATTTCATACTTTAAATCTAAACTGTCAATTTTTATAACGTCTTCACATTCATATAAGAGATATTTTTTAGCACTAATGTTTCCATTATATTTATTAGCATTAAATACATCAAACAAGAAAAATAATTCATTCTCATTAAAGTAGTTTCTTAGTTTACTTTTACATCCTTTTATGATATTGTAAAAAATTTCAATTGTATTGTTTACTAAATCTGAATCTTCAATTGGTATTCCAATAATATTAATTTCATCTAAATAATCTTTTGCTTTTCTCGATAAATTAATATTAATATCTAAACTCATAACTAACATCCCCCTTAAACTTTTTAAACCTTAGACATTACAAAACATCTTTAATAATTATAATTATTTTCGTATTTTATCACCTCCTTAATTAGAAACCTAAATACTATTAATTTTATATTTGCTAAAACACAGGTTTTAAAAATAACATTAGATTTTATATCACCCCTTCTTTATTAATTTTGTGCAATATTTATTTTTATGTTGCACGTTTTTTATTTGTAAATATTATATCGTGCTGTTTTTTGTTTGTCAAGAATTTTGTGCAAAATTTATTATTTTATTGCACAATTTTTATTTAGATGGTATAATCATTTTAAAGGAGGTGAAGTTTTGGAAGAAAATAAATTTTGTGAAAAACTTAAAGAACTTAGAAATTATCATGGCTTATCTCAAAAAGAATTATCAGAACTTATTGGAATACCTTACAATTCAATTATTAAATATGAAACAGGTGACAGAAGACCTAATTTTAATACCCTCAAGAGATTCGCAGAATTTTACAACACTTCAATTGATTATATGATGGGTTTTACTGACTACTTATTAGATAAATGTAGTGAAAACTTTATATCTGAATTAATTGAATCTAATGCAAAAAAGGTACTGCATAATTTATCGCATGTATATTCTATCGATAGCAGTGATTTAAATATCAATGCGGATAAGAAATTAAAAAATAAAGAACTATATGTGAACAGTTATATAATGTTTTTTGGAATATTAGTAAATCTGATTGACTTAGAAGATGATTCTAAAAACTATTTTTCAAAAGAGGATTTAATGAAACTTAATCTCATTTGTAAAATTCTCTTTCAGTTATTAGAAATACTAAAACTTGAATCGTTTGATATTGATGAGTTATCAAGCCTATCGTTATTAATCGATGAATGCATAAAAGGAGGATTTAGTTTTAAAAGTAGGGTTGATTTAGATACATTAGATACAAAGCAAATTAAATCTAAGGAAGAAAGAATTAAATTACTTGAAACTTACATTAATATTAATAACACCAATAACCAAAAGGCTTTAAGGCTATTAAAGGAGTTAGTTGAAGAGTAAACAGTTCAAAAATAAAAGAGTTGTAAGAATCCATAATGATTCTTACAACTCTTTTATTTTGCTAACAATAAAGCCTTTAATACTAAAAACAAATTTATACTTCTCAAATCTTGAATCATCTTCTTAATGCTCAAAAAGTTTTCTATAATAATCTTTAAATTCTTTAAGCAAATTAGTCCATTTTATCAACCTATATTTTAAATATTGAGAATTAATATTGTTATCCTTTATTTTTATAACGCTGATATATTCTTTTCCTTCTTCATCATATTTAATCTCATCTTCAAAGCCATTTTCTCTAAGGTAGTCAAAAAAATACTGTTTCTTTAATCCTCTTCTGCCTATTGTAAATTTCCCATAATTTCTTATTTCAACTTCATTACCTTCCTCATATACTCGAGTATTAAATAATTTTGAAAAATGGTAAGGCATATTCATTTCAAAAATCTGTCCTAAAGTATTTCTCCTGTTATAATCCGGCAATGTGGTTATAATACAACATCTATTAATTTCACCTGAAGAAGCATTACACCATTCTGTAGTAGAGAGCCAAATTTTATTAACTCCATCTTCAATTTCATAAACATCTAATTCCTGCTGATTACCCGATGGATTTCCCCATTTTCTTTTTCCTACATATTTAAACTTTTCTTTTATGGTATTTTCTAATAATTCAAAAAGAATCCTAATCTTTTCACGATCATCTATTTTATTCATTTTCAGGTCCTCCTTTTTACATAGTTAGTACCTGATTAAAAGAGTGCCATTTCAATATCACAAGCACGAAATCCTGTAGAAACAACAACTCCCTTTGCATCAACATCTTTAAATTTTACATTTAACTTGTTTAAAAGTTCCGCTTCATTACGAAGAAAGGCTATATATTCTGTGTCATACTTTTCAATATTCTGTTTCGTATCGTTAATGTATCCATCATTTCTTAGGCTCAAAGTAGTTATACCATTTGGTTGTGTATATTTACCTACTACACGGGAATCCATTATTCCGAAATCATCTGGAAACAGAAACCTCATAAATGCTGTTGCGGTTGGTACTCTAACTCCTCCAATCCGAAAAAGTGACATATCCTTTTTTACATAAGCATCTAGCAACTGTTTTACTGTATCATTATTCCATTTCGATTGCAGGTTCTCCATCTTTAACTTGGCACGCCCACCCTGACTTGACATTTTCCAATATATAATGGCTGAAGATATTTGTTTTAAATTTTCTATATGAATATCAGTAAAACTATTAGAGGCAAATGCAGCATAACAATCCTGAAACACTTCCTGAACTATATTTTCAAACCGCCTAAGATTTACACCCTCAGGCTTTGCACTTGGTATTTCTCTTGCAAATATACCAACAAATTTCCCAGCATTATATAAGTTACCAGTTTGAATAATCTCAAATGTACAGTCTGGTGAATTATAGTCATACTGCTCTCGTAGTGTAACATATCTATCTGGTGGCATTAATAATGATGGGTTATTAATATCAGCCATAGTAATTTCCCTCCACATATAAAGTTGTGCATCTTAGTTAATTACTTACATATTTATAAGTTTCTTAATGTATCAAACTCACCAAACACTTTTTCTAAAATATTATTTGAATTTAACTGTAATAAATCAAAAGTTGTATAAACAACTCTTTTAATCCCCCAATACTTACTCTGAACATTTTCAGTTTCAGGTTCAGAAACATAATATCCATCTTTTTTATCTAAATTCTTTTCCTTAAACCCACTTCCTTGGCAGTCTATTGGTTCTGAAAAACCCCAATGTTCTGTTGGAGATACTCCTTTAGACCAATCGGAGATGTTATCATATTCAAATTTAGACAAGTAAACTGTTGGTATATCCTCAAAGTTTAATTCCATTACAAATACAGGTCCATTTTTCCAATCGTTTTCTAATACTTTATCCTTTTCCGATTGATATAACTTTATGAAACTATCAATAAACCATCCTCCATAATATGAATCTGATTTATACCTTAAAAACTTATCAGTTACAGCCTCATACCCACAATCATTGGCAATAGAATCACAGAATTTCATTAATTTATCTACATTTTCATATGTTTTCCTTACAACATCAAATGCATTTTTGATATTCTCACCTAAATTCATAATAACCCTCCATTGTAATGTCTTGATTAAAAGAAATAAAATCTATATCTATATTTTTTTTAGTGTTAAACTGGAACCATAATTCACGATTTATATTCTGACATTCAAAGTCAAAACTCTTAAATCGTTCCAGCCCCTTCCTTTTTAATAATACGATAAAATCTTTTATTATTAATTCTTCATATTTGTTCAATTTCTCTGTATTGACTATTTTTTCAAGAGCAACTAATATTTCTTCCCACGATAGATATCCAAGAATAACATTATCTTCGATAATATTTCTCTCATAAGCCTCTTTACAAATAGGATAACAAGTATATTCTGGTGCAATAAATATTAATAATGCCGATTTATTAGTACCTGCTATTTTTTTCTTTAGTATTCTCGACTCTCGGGATAATTGATGATTGCTTTCCATCACACAATCACAATCTGAATTATCAACATCATCATTAGAAGATAATCCGCTGTATAACTTTACTTCAATACCTATTATTATATCTTCAAATTCAAGTAAGACATCTAACTCCCCCAAAGAATCATAAGGCCAAAACCGAATGTTACTATCCCAATAATCAATATCCAGTGCATTGATAACCTCAAGCACATATGAAAAATCTTCTCTTAGAATGTTAGTATTTAATAGAATATTTTTTGTGGCTTTATTAAATGGAATATATCTTAAAGCACCAAAAAAGTCCCCTGTGAGTTTATCTTCTAACCGTTCACTAAGGTTTGAACCTGTTGAACTTATCTTGCCTTTTATTTCTGCAATCAATGCTATCACCTACAAACAAAACATATTATATCTTCCCATATGTAATTTTTTAAATATTTGGTCATATTTATATAAATTATTATATAACACAGATGCAATAATTTCCATCACTTTACAAGTTTGTTCCCTTGACAAACTTATGTATTTTTAACTAACAAAAAAGTATAGTCACATAGGCTACCTATAGTCTAGTTTATAAACAATCAATTTTCTTAATAATTTCATTTCTATCTGTATGACTATATCTTAAAGTTGTATGAACATTAGTATGCCCTAGTTGTGCTGCGACTTCTGAAATAGAAAATCCTGAACTAACTAACATAGTAGCATAGTGATGTCTTAATTCATGAGGTGTTATCAAGTCTGAATATTTCTTAAAGACTTTGTTTATACTCGATGGGTGCATCATTCCTGTTGAAGATTTTTCACTAGGAAAAAGGTACGGACTATCACTTTTTCTTTCCTTTAAATATTCTCTTATAGCATTTATTACTTTCTGATTCATATATACTACTCTCATTTTGTTACCTTTACCTCTATTAACTATTAGTTCTCTTGTAGTAAAATTAAAATCTTCTAATTTAATATTTAATATTTCTGATATCCTTAAACCACAATATGCAGCAATAGTACTAATACAGTAATATTTAACACCTTCCTCTTCTAAAATTCTTTGCCTAAACTACTCTACTTCTTGCTTACTAATTTTTGTAGGACTTACTAATTGTTCTTGTATTCTTATCCTGTCATTTTTATTAATTATCATTTTTTCTTGAATACAGCATTCACAAAGAAACTCATTGAATTTAATTAATGCACTTACCTTTGTGTTTATTGTTTTGGCATTATTCTTTTTAACAGTTTGTAAATAACTTAGGTAATCTAACACATTCTCTCTATAGAGTTTACTAAATTCCAAACCAAAACTTTCTTGATACCATTGTATATATTCTTTAATTTTTAAAATATAAGACTTTATAGTTACTTTACTAACTCCATTAATTTTTAAATATCTTTTAAAATCTTCAATCAATTACCTTTTCCCTCCTATAAATTCTCTTGACTATTCATTTCCCATATTTATATAAGTTCTCTTGACTAAGGAACTAAAAATGCATAAATTAAGTAGTATACTGGGATTTTCAACAGGTATAATGCTTTATTTTATATAGAAAACTCATTAAACGGCTGAATATTGGCGTTTGGTTATTTTAAAATTTTTCTGAAATTGACCCTTATTTTTGTCCCATTTTTTATTTATTACTATGTTTAGTTACAAATAAGTTTGCTCTCGTAGTTACAAAGTTTGCTCGTGGAAAAATAAGGACAGTGATACGCAGGGTATAACCTACGGGAGGAAATATCGAAACCACCTACACATACGAATTATACAGGCTTACGAGGGATTACAACTGCTGCGGATTTAATAATTTATACATTCTTATATTCTTTTTTACACAACAAAAAACCGCCAAAGGTATTTAAACCTATGACGGTTGGCGATTGCGACAAGCAAACTTTGTAATTGTAAACAAACTCGTGTGTAAAGAAACAATGAACAATTGTAAGCGTCAAATCCATCCCACATTAACAAGGAACCAACTCCATGAGATAATATTCTCGAAGGAGGTAATCATATGAATAGCAACGAGGAGAAAAGAACAAAGTGGGCAAGTCGAAT
>JAALLO010000001.1_pt1 | contig 144518 bp, 157 predicted proteins | sample 7245941 | NCBI WGS metagenome assembly JAALLO01 (sample SAMN13049198, study PRJNA578106) | oil field metagenome | isolation source: filtered produced water from oil reservoir A2 | place: USA:offshore Texas | collected 2016 | reverse complement strand
TTTTCCAAACCGTATATATATGCGGCTGAAACAATACCTCCATCTTGACATTTTTTCAGTATGGTTTTATCTGCAGCTCTTGCAGATACCACAGTTTTATACTTTCCAAAGGGATCCATTTAATCACCTTTTTAATTTTTAAGAAGTAATTGCTGGATCTTTTCCGAGCGAAGTAATCAAAAATCTACCCCAGATTTCCACCTATGTATTATATTATTCTATTTCCTTGATAATCTCAGGACATCTTATCCTTGGACATTGTACGCTGCATGCTCCACATTTAATACATATATCTTTTATGACGTTTGGTCTTCCGTCAAGCATCTCCACAGCTCTTGTAGGGCATGATGCTGCACATGTTCCGCATCCCATACAAAGGGACTTGTTGATAACTTTAACTAATAAGTCGCAACCACAAGCACCACTTCCATGCTTTGCGAGCTCTGCATATGGTTCTAAGTATTCCATATCTCCGTTTAAAGCTGCATTTATAACTGCTACAATGGCTTCAGGTGATGGAGGACATCCTGGAATTGCTATGTCACATTTTACAACTTCAGTTAATGGTGCAAAGGCGTCGTGAACTGGTTTTGACATTTGGTTTCCTTTGCAGAATCTTGTAATGTTGCCACTTGCTGCACAAGCCCCTAATGCCACTAAAATTTTTGCTTTCTTTCTACATTCTAATGCTGTTTCTAATGCGTGGTGATCGTTTAAGCAGACACTACCTTCAAGTAATATTATATCAACATCGTCAGGAATTTCTCTAACATCCGCTAATGTCTGAGAGTAAACTAAATCAATTTGACCCAATACATCTAAAAGTTTTTCATAGGTGTCAGCTAAGGAGACTAGACACCCACAGCAACTACTTAATTGGACGTGGGCAACCTTTAACATGATTTCTCCTCCTTATAATTGATCGGGTTAATTTCCCCTCAAGTACTCCAATATAATATCTACCGCCTTATCTACGGCCTTTTCAACTTCTTCACTTAACTCAAGTACCACATCAGGTTCTGAAATATATTTTGCCTGACAACCCACAACGATTAACTCAATTCCATACTGGTTACAGACTCGTTTTAAAGTGGTCGATAGTGGCCAGTCGTGAATATCCAATTTGTTATGTTCTGGGCCAGGTAAGTCTTCTTCTTTTAGTATTTTGATCTCTCCAGGTTTTAAACCAAAGTCTATAACATCAACTACAACGATCCTTTCTGTTTTTGAATCATCGTCGATTAATGTAAGAACTTGCTGAGGAGCTCCTGCACCTGCATCAACAAGTGCAATATCTTTTTTTTCTTCATCAGATAATACTTCATTTAATTTTTCAAGTACATGAACACTGAAGCCATCATCTGCGAATAATATATTTCCGCAGGCTAAAACCATATTTTTCTTTTTTAAATAGGATGGTGTGAGATCAAATTCTTCAATATCGTTAAATGAATTTTCGTCTAATGAAATACCCATATATTTTCACCAAATAATAAAACCGTAAGGTGGTTTTATTGAAGTTATTCTAAATATAATGTATAATATGTTTCAATGATAATTTTGACACAATCGCATTTTGGTCTCTCTCCAGGTCCCATTTGGGTTTCCTTTCGAGATCATCCCTTTTTTGGAATTTAAATTCTTCTTACTTCGATAACATCTTTTGTTTGGTCATCTTTAACGATGACGTGTGTTGCACATGAAGCTCATATGTCATATGCTCGCATAATTACTTCCGCATATTGGTGTGGGTAGCCTTCAATAGCCTTTTCAACTATAGGCATGTTCCATGTTGATGCTGCGATGATTCTGTAAGATTTAATTCTTCCATCTTTTCCTACTTCTGCAAAGTGTGTATTTGTTGCCCTTGGAGCTTCGTGAACTCCGATTCCAGAGCCATCTTTGTATTCAGGTTCTGTTCTTGTTTTTCCGTTGATGTTCAATTCGTCAAGAAGTTCAAGTGCCCTATAAACTGCTCCAAAGTTTTCCTGTGCTCTTGCAAGGTTTATATCCATTGCACCTCCGCCTTCTCTAAAGTTCCCAAATTTAACCATTCTTGCTCTTGGTCCTCCTTCAACAGGAACTCCCATATAGAGTGGAATTTGGTTTGTTGCGGTTTGAGCAATTTCTGGGTTTTCATAGTATCTCTGTGCAGGGAGCTCAGTAATATCATTCCATCTTAGTGCGTCTCTATTTCCGTATGTTGTATCTGTTGCAATGTATGGATAGTCATGAGCTCCTAAATCTGGAATTCCTACTTCATCCAAGTATCTTTCAATGAGCGTTTCCAAGAGCTCATACATTTTATGAGCATCTTTTTCAAACTCCTTGCAGGCATAGTATAATTTTGATTTCGCCCTTTCTGTAATGTTGGTTTTCATACCGCCTATTACAATGTTTGGAGGGTGTATTCCCTCTCCCCCTACAACATCAACAATTAACTGCCCCGCTTTTCTCATTTTTTGGATTAGCTTGATACCTTCAACTTTTAAGTCCTGTTCTTCAGGTTTTAACAGGTCGTCAATAATTAATAAGTGATGTAATGGGTGGGAGTGCATCCTGTTTCCAAGTCCAACAAGTTCCCTTAATATTCTCCCATCTTCAGGTATTTCACATCCTATGGCGTCTTCAACTGCTTCACATGATGCAATACCATGGGTAGTTTGACATATACCACAAATTCTCATAACTGCTATAGGTGCAAAGTCAGCAGGTTTACCTTTTAACATCGTCTCAAATCCCCTAACTGGGGTGGTGTTTGGATAATAAGCTTTGTTTACTATTCCTTCATCATTTACTTCTAAAATAAGCTTAGCATGCCCCTCATGCCTTGTAGTTGGGGCAATGGTTATGTTTTCTGCCACGTAAGTCACCTCCAAAGGACATAATTATATTAAATTTCTTTTTTTAACATTATATAAAGGGATATCTCTTTAAACATTTAGATACGGGTATTTAAAGTTTTAAATCCTTAAAAAATCACATAGTTTAATACGTAATTAATAAAATATACTAAAATAGTAATAAATATTAAAAAAATCCTTATGAAATTTAAAAAAGGGGCAATACACTGCCGTTGGTTGGAGCCATTGTTGGAATCTTAAAGTTTTTCCATATAGTCATTGCCAAAGAAAGGGCCTGATATCTTTCACCATGCATAACAAAGGCTTTTTTTGGCGTTGGTATTCTCTTTAAATACCTAATTAAAGAGTTGTAATCACCATGGGCCGAAAATTCTATTTTAACAACTTTTCCATTTACTGGGATTTTATTTTTAAATGGTGTTATCTCACTAGTTCCATCTTCTAAACTTCTTCCAAGGGTTCCTTCTGCTTGATAACCAGTTAATATAATCTTATTCTTTGGATTTTTAAGAAGTGATAGGTACTGTAAAATAGGCCCACCTTGAACCATGCCTGAAGTAGATATTATTATGCCTGGTTCTTTATTGAAGGCTCTTTTGTCGGCTTTTGTTAAGTTTCCAAATGGATTTACCCTATTTTCAATAGAATTTCTTATTCTTGGATTTAGCCAGTTTGAATATCCCATATATATTCCTGTGGCATGAATTAAGGAACCATCCACCCATATTGGAACTTCTTTTAACATCCCACTTCTCATATAGTTGTTTATTATTACAAGTATCTCCTGGGACCTTCCCACGGCAAATACTGGAATTATTACTTTTCCTCCATTCTCTATGGTCTCTGAAATTTCGTCTATAAGTTGTTTTTCCAATACCTTCCTAGCTGGTTTTACATCCAATGGTGATCCGTATGTTGATTCAATTATCAAGGTATCTATTTCATCTATTTCAGTATCTGCCGGAGATAATGTTTTGGTTTCTATTTCATTAATATCTCCTGTGTACAGTACTTTTTTTCCATCTATATCTAGGTAGATAGAAGAGCTCCCAAGAATGTGCCCTGCATTATGGAACTTAACTGAAATATCTTCGGTAATTTTTTTACATTCTCTATAATCGAGTGTTTCAACAATCCCCATGGTTCTTTTGATATCTTCTTCTTTGTAGATTTTTGAAAGATTTACCGTGTCTTTCCATACTGTGTACATTAAATCTGCAGTAGGTGGGGTACAATATACCTTTTTAAAATTGTAATAAGGAATTGCTCCACAATGGTCCAAATGGGCATGAGATACAATTACTGCATCTATATTCCCAGGGTCTATATTTGGGACTTCGTTGTTAGTTGGGTTCATACCACAATCAAGTAGCACTTTTGATTTTTTCGTGTCGATTTCAACACACGACATTCCTATTTGATGACATCCGCCATGAAATCTAACTATAGGCACAATACCACTTCCAAAATTTAGTTTAAATAGATTAAATCCCGTGTAATGAACTAATATATAACAAAGTTATCAATATCTCCTTTTTCGCATCGCGTTATAATTGATGCTACAATGTTTTTTGAATTTTTTATGGAATTGGACTTTTTAATGAACGTAAATACTGGTTTGTATCCTTCTTCTATTAGTCCTACGTTTTTAAGACCTAATATTTTTCCATTATTTATTGTGGCCATTTTTAGTATTTCTTTTGGTTCTATGTGATATATTTTATATATAAAGTCCATTTCCTTAAATATCGATGGAGAATTTGCCATAAAGTTATCTGTTCCAATACCTATCAATAAATCGTTTTTTATAAATTCATTGATATTTGGCAGTCCAACGTTAAAAGAGGCATTGGCCCTTGGACAGACTACTATCGGGATTTTGTTCTCTTTAAGTATATTTACTTCCTGGGATGTTGTATGGGTGGCATGTATTATGAAATTCGGGTTTAACTTCAAATCAACGATTCTTTCAATCTCTGTTTTTCCATAATTCTCCTTTGAATAGTTTACTGAACCTTCATGTTCGTTTGCATGTATTGAAAATAGTTTATTGGATTTTTTGGTGTTTTTACTAATGAACTTAAGTTTTTCGTCTGAATACTCGTTTGCTCCACTTAATCCTATACCGTCACTATTTTTTAGAATCTCTTTTAATTCATCTCTTAATTCATTTTCTTCATTTTTTGTGGGTCTTCCTAGTATGATGGGCTTTATATCCAATTTAGATTTTGCAACTGCTTCCTTTAGTAGATTTATTCCATTCAACCCATTTTCCCTGAAATCACAGAAATAGTTTATACCATTTTCATAAAGTTCATACAACCCATCCAACATTCCATTGACCAAATCTTTTTCATTACACCTATTTAAGAATTTATGTTTTAATCCATTTGGTGGTTTCACGAGCTCGTCTAAATTTTTGTTGATACCGATATCTTTAATAGGTGTATCTCCAATATGCGTATGGGCATTTATCAGTGAAGGAATTATAATACCCTCGTATTCTATAACGTTTTTAACGTCTTCATTTGTGAATCCTTTTATTATTCCGTCTTCGATTACTAAAATACCTTTTTTATATTCGAATTCACTTCCATATAAAAAATTTGATTTTATATATATTGTGTCCATGAGCTCACCAAATATAGTCGTTCTGCGAATTAGGCACTAAATATTTACTTACAAATAAAATTTATGTATTCTTATTTAAAAATTCTATTAAAATTAGTAGAATTAATGTTAATTATGGATGGGTGTAATAATTATATAACTTGCAGAACGACTATAAGATCTAAATCAAAACAATCTATATATTACATATTATATCTAATGTTGTTAAAAATATAAGAAATAACCGTAGTGATAAAATGCTTTGTATTAGAAAACCATCCGTAAGAGCGAGTTATGAGTATTTAGTTGAGAAGATATTAAAAGATGGAGAAGACATGACTACCGAAGACGGAGCTCGGTGTAGGGAAATTAGGAATGTAGCAATTGAAATTACAAATCCGAAGTTAAAAAGTATAAGTCCCAAGTATCCATTAGGAAAGCGTAGTGTTGAGTCCTATACGAATAATCTATTATATGGAAATTCAGGAGATGGGCAATTTGTTTATGATTACTATGAGAGAATTAGGGAATATCCAAATTATGATAAATCCTTAAAAAATGATCAAATCGAATATGTGATAAACAAACTTAATACAAATCCAGAATCAAGAAGGTGTGTAATATCCCTTTGGAATCCGTACATTGACCAAAAAGTAAAGGATGTTCCATGTTTAAACCATATAGGATTCCAGAAATCTGGAAATGACCTATATATGAGCGTATTATTTCGTTCTAATGATATTTTACTGGCTTTTCACTCTAATGCCATAGGTTTGATTAGTTTGGGGGAATATGTGGCAGAAAAAACGAATTCAACATTAAAAAGTTATTGTCATTTTATATACAATGCCCATATCTATGTCGATAGAGATGTTGATTATATTAAAAAGTATTTTCCTGAATATTTAGAATATTTAGAATAATTTTTTTATTTTTTTGGGGGAAATTATGGGAAAAGAAATTATTTCTAACGAGGATTTTTATAAAAAATTTATAGAATGTTTAGAAAAGGGGGAGAATTTTAAGTTAGAAAATTGTATTGTTAGGGGAGATGTTGATATTAGAGATATTTATAATAGAATTAAGTGTGATGAAAAATTAAAAGGGTTAATTACTGAACAAAAAGATAAAGAAAGTGCAATCGTAGATAAAAATGTGATAACTATAAATGCAGGTATAAACCTTAGTCTCCATAATGTTGAATTCAATGGTAATTTTCAAATGTTCAAGGACAAAATAGAAATTGTGGAAACATTTAAGAAAATATCTATTAAAATACTATTGGAAGATGTAAATTTTATAGAATCTACATTTAAAGGAAGAGTTAATTTTAGTTGTTCAGAAATTCAAGGTGAGGTCAGCATTATAGATTCAACATTTATGGAAGAGGTTATTTATTGGAAATCAATATTTAAAGAGAACGTCTATTTTGAAAAATCAGATAAATTTGAAAATAATTTGGTAATTAAAGGTGAAATTAATTTTACTGACTCAATATTTGAGAAAAATGTTTATTTTATGGATTCGATAGTATTTAAAAAGAAAGTTGATTTTAATAACTCAACCTTTAAGGGAAATGCGCATTTTAAGAATTTAGTATTTGAAAAAATATTAGACTTTAGTAGTTCAACGTTTGAAGGGAATATTAATTTTAATGGTTTGATAATATTTGAAAGAGAAGTAAATTTTAGAAACTCAACATTTGAAAAAAATGTTGGTTTTTGGTATCCGAAATTTAAATGGGATGTTATTTTTGAAGGTTCAGAATTTAAAAAAATGGCGAATTTTCATGGTTTAACAGTAGAAGGAAAAGCGAATTTTAACAGTTCAATATTTAGTGGAAAAACTTATTTTAGTCATTCGACATTTGAGAAATGGATTAGTTTTAGAGGTTCAGAATTTAAAGGAGATGCCAACTTTAGCGATTCAAAATTTAAAGAAAAGGCTGAATTTTCTTATTTAACATTTGAGGAGAATGTTAATTTTTCGAATGTTATTTTCAATAAAGCAAAATTTTTCAATGCAATCTTTAAATCTCGTGCAGATTTTAGAGGAATCTGTTTTGTGTTGTTATCTTTTGTTGATTGCACATTTGAGGATTTAGCGTTATTTAGAAAAGGTAAAATTAAGTTTAAAAAATATAAAAGAAATAATATTAGTTTAAAAAAACCAGATAGACAATGGGTACATACAATAATTAATATAATTAAAGATAAATGCTTAGTAATCTTTCTTGATGTCCAATTTCTAAACAAACATACAAAAATAGAGAATTTCTCATTGTCAAAAACATCCTTTTTAAAGACAGATGTTAGAGAAGTGATGCTATTATGTGACATAAAAAAAGAAAAGATTTTAAGCCATAAATTTCTAAAAAATGATGAAAATAATGTAGGAATATGCGAAGAAGCATATAATATCCTTAAAAACCACTTAGATTATAAATCTGTTCTTGCAGAATATAGAAATTTAAGAATATCCATTGAAAATAATAGGACCTATGAAGAGGCTTCAAATTTATATAAAATGGAAATGAGGTTGAAGAAGGAATTTTCAAGAAATAAGTTTGAAAAATTTGCTATTTGGTTATATGGTGCAATATCCGACTACGGAGAATCAATATTCATGCCAATATTCTGGTTAGTTATATTAATTTTTGTTGTAACACCAAGTGCTTTAATGTATTCTAACACCATTAGTTCGTTTGTTAATACATTAATTCAACAAAATATTTCAAATAATGAGTATTTATTTGTCATTAATTATGCTTCATATTTACCGGCGGTATTGGGGGCTAAATTCTACATAGGGGATGGTAAAACCTTATTGAATACAATAATATATTGCTTATATAGCATATTATCAATAATTATAATGGGTAATCTCTATATAGCCCTTAGAAGAAGATTAAGCAGAAAATAAAATGTATTTATTCCTGTTTTTCTTGCTCTAATTTTTCTTCAGGTTCTATCTCTTCCTGTTTTAGTGGTTCCGGAGCAACCCTTGCAACTGTTATGTATCCAGTATGTCCGATCATTCTTGTTGAAGGTCTAACTCCCTTATGGCTAATTTCAATATCTCTAACTAAACATTCAACAGTTCTAACATCTAAAAATCCATGTTCCCTCAAAGCTTCAACACTCTTTTTAGCCTGTTCAATGTAAGGAACGTATATCGCAATCCTTCCCTTTGCCATGTTTAGTGATTTTTTTGCATGTTCTACTACATTCCATGGGTCTGGCATATCTAAAACTATAACATCAACATTTTTCTCTTCGATACCTTCTGTTATGTCTCCAATTTTTTGTGTAACATTGTAAAGTCCATCCTCTTCGATAGTTTCTTTTTCAGCAATTTTTTCAGCATCTTCTGGAGTGGAAATATCTTCATCCAATCCAATAATTTTCTGGTTCTTTTTTACGAGACCTACCATTTCTAAATTCTTCCTTGCAATTTTTGCAAATTCTGGTCTCCTTTCGTATGTTATAACTTTTCCATTCCTACCTACCGCATTTGCCAGATAGATTGTTAGAGCTGCAGAACCTGTTCCCGCCTCTACAACTGTTTCACCATCTTCTATACCACAAAGAGCAATTATTAGTCCAATGTCTTTAGGTAAAAGTGTGGTTACACTTCTTTTCATTTTTTTAACTATGTCGTGAATTGTAGGCTCGAATAAATAAAAATTATGGCCTTTATGCGTGTTTAATGCAGTTCCTTCTTTGACATCTTTTAAATCAACCACACCTAAGTCATTTCCAAATTTATCAACGTCCTTATTTAAGAGGTATTTCTTTTCTCTTTCGTCTATTATGAGTTTTTTAGTCTTCAAGATTTCACCCATTTTAAAAGGTTCTCATTAGGTTTTTTGTCAAGGTGTTTCGAGTCTTTCAAAAGCCTCTTAGATGTTGCCCAGCTTTTTCTAGCAATTTCAGGCAATTCTCCATTTTTCTTAAGGTATTCATTTAAGAAGTTAATGGTTCGGGTATCGCTGGGATATCCGCTACCTATTTCTCCATATTTATTTTTATATTCATCAATAATTCTATCCCTTGTTACTTTGGCTATAACTGATGCTGCAGACACTATTTTATAGTTCTCGTCAGCTTTATGTTCTGCTATAATTCTAACTTCACGGAAGAATTTTTTAGATGAATCTTCAGCCTGTTGCTTGATAACAGATTTCCGATTTACTTGGGATTTATTGATTAATTTTGCCCTTAGCTGGTTTGAAAAGGATTTTTCGTTACTACTGCATGCGTCTATGTATATATCCACATCGCCACTACTTTCCTTTAAAAATTTATTTGTTAATTTAGAAAATGCACTGAGCTCGATCTTGTTTAGATTCATTATTTTCATTAATTCATCAATTCTTTCAGGATGGAGTACTACGGTATCCACCTCAAAATTCTCCTTTATTATATTAAATAATTCTTCTCTTTTGCTCTTACTCAGCTGTTTACTGTCTTTCAACGGTAGTTTTTGAAGTTTTTCTAAATCTTTTTCATCTACTTTAACTACCGCAAGTACCATTGGTCCTAAAACTGGACCTCGTCCAGCTTCGTCTAGTCCTAAGATGATTTTGCCCGTATTATTTGGGCCATTATTTTTATTGTTATCCATATTTATCACATAAATAGGGGGTTCGTAACTGCATAACCTACAATAATCTATAAAAAATAGTAATCACTATAATTATTGTATTAGTTTTTGATAAGAAATATAAATACTTTGGTGGAATGATGATTTCGAAAGAAGAAATAATGGACATCTTTGACGGATACAACAAAGATGAAATAACAATTGCTACCGTTGGAAGCCATACATCTTTACATATTTTAAAAGGAGCTAAAATGGAAGGTTTTTCAACTGCGGTAATTACTACCAAAGATAGGGACGTACCCTACAAGAGATTTGGAGTGGCGGATAAATACATATATGTAGACCAATTTTCTGATATTTCAAATGAAGAGATTCAAGAAAAATTAAGAGAAATGAATGCCATCGTTGTCCCACATGGATCTTTTATTGCTTACTGTGGTTTAGACAATGTTGAAAACAATTTTAAAGTTCCAATGTTCGGAAACAGAAAAATATTAAGATGGGAAGCAGAAAGAGATTTAGAGGGCAAATTATTAAGAGAAAGTGGTTTGAGAATTCCGAAAAAATACAACGGTCCAGATGAAATAGACGGTGCCGTAATGGTTAAGTTCCCTGGAGCAAGAGGAGGAAGAGGCTATTTTGTATGCTCTTCAGAGGAAGAATTCTGGAAAAAAATAGCTGATTTTAAAGCTAAAGGAGTTTTATCCGACGAAGATGTTGAAAAGGCACATATCGAAGAATACGTAATTGGGACTAACTTCTGTATACACTACTTCTACTCACCATTGAAAAATGAAGTAGAGCTCATGGGTATTGACAGAAGGTATGAAAGTAACATAGATGGTTTTGTTAGAATTCCAGCAAAAGACCAGTTGGAAGTAAGTGTAAACCCATCATACGTTATTACAGGAAACTTCCCAGTGGCAATAAGGGAAAGTCTCTTACCGCAGGTATTTGATATGGGAGATAAACTCGTAGATAAGGCAGGGGACATGGTACCACCTGGAATGCTAGGACCATTCTGTTTACAAACACTGTGCAACGAAAACTTAGAGCTCGTGGTATTTGAGATGAGTGCAAGAATAGACGGCGGTACCAACAGCTTTATGGATGGAAGCGTATATTCCTTCCTATACAATGGAGAACCATTAAGTATGGGGCAGAGAATAGCTAAGGAAATAAAATTAGCATTAGAATTAAAAATGGTTGATAAAATATTGTCCTAAAATAACTAAAAAATAAAATATTATAATAAAAATTAGTTATTTTTAACTTATATTTTTTTATTTTACTATAGTCCATCTATAATTGATTTTATTTCGTTTATTTTGTTATCCGTTAATTCCTTATTATCAGATTCAAGGTTAAGTCTTAGTAATGGTTCAGTATTTGATGGTCTAACGTTAAACCAGTATTTATCACAATATACTGAAATTCCATCTACTTCTTCAATTTTGCATCTATTTGCATACTTTTCTTTTATCTTTTCCATGACATAATTTTGATCCTTTACCCTGAAGTTTATCTCTCCGCTGTGGAAGTATTTTTTATAATCTGCAGCTATTTTAGAGAGTGCTTTATTTTCATTATCAATGGCACTTAGGATATAGTTTAAAGCAAGTAATGGGCTTTCGAAGTATCCAACTTCTTTAAAGTAGAAATGATTGCTCAATTCACCTGCAAACTCTGCATCTATTTCATGCATAAGTTTTTTTATAAAGTAGTGTCCAACTCTGGTTTTTACAGGAATTCCACCATATTTTTCAATAGTTTCAGGAACTATTTTACTACATCTTAAATCATAGACTATTTTGCATTTATCTCTTTTTTCGTTCAGCATCTCTTTTGATATTATTGCAGTGAGTATATCCCCCGGTAGTACATTTCCTTTTTCGTCTATTATCCCTAATCTATCCCCGTCTCCATCAAATATAATACCCAAATTACAGTTTTCATTTTTTACTGTATTTATTATGTCTTTTAAACATTCTTTTTTCAAGGTATCGGGCTGGTGTGCTGGAAACGTTCCATCTGGGTAGTCGTTGATGAAAACATGATTATTTAACAATTCGCTTAGGATTTCCTTTTCTGCAAATGTTGTGGCCCCATTGGCAAAATCTACTGCAATTTTTTTATCAGATTTTTTACACCTATTTAAAAAGAAGTTTTTGTAATCTGATTTTACATCTACACTTAAACTATCTAAATCAAGTTTTTCAACTTCTTTTTTCTGTTCATCGGTTAATTTGCATTCTTTGAAAATAGGTTTTATTTCCTCCACAGGAGAGATTGGAATGGCCTTCCTGTCGCACATCTTGAATCCAGTATATTCTGCAGGATTGTGTGATGCAGTTAGAATTACTCCTAAATCGTATTTATCTTTAGTTCCAAAGTACATCAACGGCGTTGAAATATCCCCTGCATAATAAACTTCTGCATTTTCCAATGCTCCGTATATAAAAGGTTTTACAAGGTTTTTTGAACCTATTCTAACATCGTTACCAACAAGGACATTTTCGTACTTCTCACCAAGTATCTTACCGAGTGAATATGCAAAATTTTCATCGAGCTCTTCTTTATATATTCCCCTCACGTCGTAGGCTTTGAATACCAAAATTATCACCGTTAATATGGATTTTCAATACACTTTAGAAGTAGATACTACCGGGTGTATTGGATAACTACAATATAAATTACTATTAACATATATAAAAATATAAATTAAAATTTAAATAACAATCTATAAACCATAAATAAACGGCACAAAAAAAGCTAAATCTGAAAAATAATAAACTACACTATGTCCACCATGGAACACAGTATCGAAGTACAGTAATCCTCACCCACTATGGGATGAGGTCATATATAAAGATTGAAGATTTTTTTATATATACCTTTCTATTTAATTTTAAGTTTAAAGAATCATTAAAAAAAGAGAGATTATTGCAATCCTCATTTTTCAGATTGCAACATTAAAAAGGCTTCTGAAGAGTTAAAATAGTTTTAAAACTTAGTTTCTCAATTCGATTTCAATTTGAACTGTGTCAGGAATTCTTACCTTCATGATGTGTTTCATTGTTCTTTCATCAGCTTCAATGTCGATAACTCTTTTGTGGATTCTCATTGACCATCTGTCAAATGTTGAAGAACCTTCTCCATCTGTTGACTTTCTTGTTGTGATTTTCAATGTTTTTGTTGGTAATGGAATAGGTCCTGCCATATCTACTCCAGTCTTCTCAGCAATTGCTTTTATTTGGCTACAAACGCCATCTAATTCTTTGTGATCTGTACTGCTCAATTTAATTCTTGCTTTTTGCATAGTATCCACCTTTTTTATGATATAACTGCATATAATAAAAAAAATAGGTGAAAACACTTTTTGAGGGAGTTTTCACCATAATGTCGTTGATTAAAGAAAAAAGAAATTAGTTAATTAATTTATTTGTTTTTTGCTTTAACATCTATACACATACCAGCAGCAACTGTCATACCCATATCTCTGATAGCGAATCTACCGAGTTGTGGGATTTCTCTTACGTTTTCAATGACCATTGGTTTTGTTGGGATAAGTTTTACAATTGCAGCGTCTCCTGCTTTGATGAAGTCTGGGTTTTCTTCTAATACTTCACCAGTAGCTGGGTTTAATTTTTTCTGGATTTCTGCAAATGTACATGCTACCTGAGCTGTGTGTGCGTGGAATACTGGTGTGTAACCAACTGTGATAACTGATGGGTGTTGTAATACAACGATTTGTGCTGTGAATTCTTCTGCAACTGTTGGAGGGTTGTCTACGTGTCCTAAAACGTCTCCTCTTTTGATGTCTTTCTTACCAACACCTCTTACGTTGAAACCAATGTTGTCTCCTGGTTCTGCTTGTGGGAGTTGTTCGTGGTGCATTTCAACTGTTTTAACTTCTCCTGTAACACCAGCAGGTTCGAATATAACTTTGTCTCCTGGTTTTAAGATACCTGTTTCAACTCTTCCTACAGGAACTGTACCTACCCCTGTAATTGAGTAAACGTCTTGGAGAGGTAATCTTAATGGTAAGTTTGTTGGTTTTTGTGGTGGTTGGAATGAGTCAATAACTTCTACTAATGTAGGTCCTTTGTACCATGGTGTTTTGTCTGATTTTTTAACTACGTTGTCTCCGTGGTAGGATGCAACTGGAACGAAGTTAATGTTGTCTGGGTTGTAACCGAGTATTTTTAATAACTGGTCAGAGATCATCTTTTTCAATTCTTCGTAAGCTTCTTGGCTGTAGTCAACTGTGTCCATTTTGTTAACTGCAACTGCCAATTGGTTTATACCGAGTGTTCTTGATAAGAACAAGTGTTCTCTTGTTTGTGGCTGAATTCCTGTTTTAGCGTCGTTTACGTCAACAACTAAAATTGCAGCATCAGCTTGTGAAGCACCGGTAATCATGTTTTTAATGAAGTCTCTGTGTCCTGGACAGTCTACGATTGTAACTTCGTATTTTCCTGTTTCGAATTTTTTGTGAGCAATGTCTATTGTAACTCCTCTTTCTCTTTCTTCTTTTAAACCGTCCATAATGTAAGCAAATTCGAAACCTGCTTTACCTTTTTCAGCAGCTTCTTTTCTTAATCTTTCTAATACCTGAGGGTCGATAGCTCCACCGTCAATTAAAACTCTACCGACAGTTGTTGATTTACCAGCATCAACGTGTCCAATAAATGCAACGTTCAATATTGGTTTTGTTTTTGCCATAATATCTCCTCCAATTTATTTGGTTTCAATTATTTTATTTGTTTTTTAGTTTTAAAAGCGTTTTAGTATTGTTTTATTGATATCTGGCTTATTTTAGAAAATACGATATCTGGTCATCATGGTAATAGTGAATAGTGAAAGGGGGTATATATATTTTATGGTAGGGCGTTTATTCTGATTTTAACCCCTTTCTATCTCTAATTTCTTTTATTATTTTTGGCTGGAGCTCTCCAGGAACTTTCTCGAATCCTGCAAATTCAATACTCCAGAGACATCTACCTTGGGTAGCTCCCCTTATTGCACCAGCAAATCCGAACATTTCTGAAACTGGAGCTTTAGCCTTAATTATAGCCATATCTCCTTCTTGTTCCATATCTAAGATTTGTCCTCTTCTGTTGCTCAATTCTCTCATTGCATCTCCCATGTAGTCCTGAGGAGTGCTGATGAATACGTTTTGCATAGGTTCTAATAATACTGGTTTTGCCTGTGTAATTGCGTCTCTTACACCGAATCTTACAGCAGGTATAATTTGTGAAGGACCTCTGTGGATTGCATCTTCGTGGAATACCGCATCCATTAACTTAACTTTTACTCCTTGAACTTTTTCAGCAGCTAATGGACCGTTTCTTACAGCTTCTTTGAAACCTTCTATAATTAATTCTCTAGCTTCATCTAACTGGACAATACCTCTTGTCATGTTGATGAGCATGTTTCCTTCGTAGATTGACATTACTCTCTTAGCTTCTTCTTTGTCAAGGCCTGCTTCAACTAACTTAGCTTCAGTTTCTTGTGTGGTTTTCTTTTTGAAGTCTTCGTCTTGGATTGTACCTTCTTTGTATGCGTTGTATACTGTTTCTTCTAATGGTTCTACTATGAAGTAAAGTTTGTTGTGTTTGTTTGGTGATTTACCTTCGATTTCTGGTGATTTTCCTGTCACAGTTTCTCTGTAAACAACTATAGGTTCACCAACATCCACTTCAATACCTGCATCTCTTCCTATTTTTGTGTTGGTTATAACTTCTATGTGGAGCTCACCCATACCGCTGATTAAGTGTTCTCCAGTTTCTTCGTTAATTTCGACTCTTACGGTATTGTCTTCTCTTGCTATCTGTCTTAAAACTTCAATTAATTTTGGCAAGTCTTTTGTATTTTTAGCTTCGATAGCTACTGTAATGACTGGTTCACTGACGTGTGTCATGGATTCAAATGGAGGTTCTAAAATTGTTCCTGGGCTACAAACTGTTTCCCCTGCAGTAGCCTCTTTTAAACCTGTGATAGCACAGATGTTACCTGCTGAAACGCTCTGTACTTGCACTCTCTCAGCACCCATGAAGATAGCGACTTGCTGAGCTCTTGCCTTTTGTTTTGAACCTACCAAGTAAAGTTCGTCACCTTGTTTCAATCTACCACTGAACAATCTGCAAGCTGAGATTGCCCCTGCGTGTTTGTCAACAATAATTTTTGTAATAACCCCTGCAAGTGGTCCGTTTGGATCACATTTAACCATTGATTGACCAATTTCAGATTCCAAGTCACCTTTCCAGATGTTTGGAATTCTGTATTTTTGAGCATTAACTGGGTTTGGTAAGTGTTTAATAACCATATCCAATACAACTGCATGTAACGGAGCCTTATCTGCTAATTCTTTTTGGTTTTCCTGTTCACAGTAGTCTATAATATCTTTGAATGTGATTCCTGTTTTTTGCATGTATGGAACTGAAATTGCCCAGTTGTTGTATGCTGAACCAAATGCTACACTACCATCTGCAACATTTACAATCCATTCGCTTTTAAATTCTTCTGGGGCCATTTTTTGGATCAATTTGTTAACTTCTGCAATGATTTTCATGAATCTGTTTTGTAACTCTTCAGGAGTTAACCTTAATTCATTGATAAGTCTGTCTACCTTGTTGATGAATAAAACAGGTTTTACTTTTTCCCTTAAAGCCTGTCTTAAAACAGTTTCGGTCTGTGGCATAACTCCTTCTACAGCACAGCAAACAACAATAGCACCGTCAATGGCCCTCATAGCTCTTGTAACGTCCCCACCAAAGTCAACGTGACCTGGTGTGTCTATTAAGTTAATTAAATATTCGTCTCCATCGTATTCGTGAACCATTGAAACGTTTGCAGCATAGATTGTAATACCTCTTTCGGCTTCTTCTTCATCGAAGTCCAATGCAAGCTGGTCTCCTGCTAAGTCTTTGGATATCATTCCAGCTCCTGCTAAGAGGTTATCGGATAATGTTGTTTTACCGTGATCAATGTGGGCACAAATACCTATATTTCTTATTCTATCGTGGGTTTCCATTAAATTTTTAACTTTTTCAACCATTTTTGCTCTTCTTCCCATTATCTCACTCTTTTATTTTTTTGAGTACTTCACAAATTGTTAACAAAGATTACTAAATTCCGATAAAATTGAATATATAAAAAAGTATTATAGTATATAAAATTATCTTGCAGATTGAGCAACTCTTTCTTTTTCTTCTTTTTTCCTTACAGCAAAGCTCTTTTGCATGTCTGCTTTTGAAGCTGCTATTATTTCATCTGCTATGCATTCTGCAATACTTCTTTTACTCTTGTGAGCGCTTTGTAAAGCTCCAAGTGCTATATTTCTTAAAGCAGTGTCTAATCTTCTTGATGGTGATACGTCAACGGATTGGAGGAATGCTACACCACCGTAAGAAATTCTTGTAGTTTCTTCCCTAGGTCCTGCATTTTCCAAAGCTTCAACTAAAACTTTAACAGGGTTTTCTTTTGTTCTTTTGTGGATTATTTCAAATGCTTCTTCCACTGCACTTAAAACCAACTGTTTTTTACCGGTGTTGTGCTCTTTTCTCATTAAATTATTTACTAATCTCTCTACAATGTTCATTTTAGCTTTGTCAAACATTTTCTTTGAGTTTCTTCCTGCTGAATGAGGTACTAAAACTGGAGCTACGTTAATGTATCCTCTTAAGCTTGGATCTTTGACGACAACTTCGGTAGTATCCCACTTGTTAAATAACTTAATTTCCAAGATCTCACCCTTTTAACTTTTAATTTATTAATTAATTTATTTACTCCATCGATTAATTTATCTTTTAACTTTTTCTTGTCTTCCTCTAACGAGCTCTTTTAATGAGTTTTTACCTACTTTGATAACTTTGAATCTAACTCCTGGAATATCCCCTTTTGCCTGCCCTTTAGGACCTCCAATACCTTCAATAACAACCTCGTCGTGTTCGTCTATGAAGTTGATAGCATGGTTTCCTGGAGCAAATGCTGTAACAACTCTACCGTTTTTAATTAACTGAACTTTAACACATTTTCTAATAGCTGAGTTTGGCTGTTTTGCTTCTAAACCAACTTTTTCGATAACAATTCCTCTTGCCATAGGAGCTCCTTCTAATGGATCTGCTTTTACTTTTAAGTTTAATACTCTGTTAACATATTTGTAGTGATGCCATCTGCTTTCTTTTCTTTTTAATAATAATTTTCTTCCTGCAAATTCTCCTCTTGGGGATTTACTTCCTGACATTATGTATCACCTTATTGTTCATTTTTTACATTTTCTTCAGGGGTTTGTTCTTTAGTTTCGGTTTTAGGTTGTTCAGGTGCTTCTTCTTTAGATGGTGTTCTAGCAGGTCTTCTTTCATCCCTACTGTCTTTTCTCAATCCAGCAACAACTTTAATGTTTTTTACACCAGCCAGTCTGCTTGCAATACTTACAGCTCTGTCGATGTTTTTACCCTTATCTCCAATTATTGATTTTCTTAATTTAGGATGTATCCTTATATATACTACTAAATCGTCCCCAAATTTTTTTATCCAAACATCTTCTAATTTTGCTGGGGCAAAAATGTTTCTAACAAATTGTTTTAAATCATCGGAGTATTCTATCAGGTCTATTTTTTTGCCAAATTTTTCCATGGCGTTTCTTACGTTTTCTCCGCCTTTCCCAATGGCTGCACCAATGTCTCCCTCTTTAACGACGAAAACAATTTTTTCGTCATCGGAAATACTATCCATGACGTGTGCCCCAGTCATTTTTTCAAAAAAGCTTATCTTCATTATGTCGTCTGTGTTTAGTTTGACTTTCATCAAAATCACCTAATTATTCATTTTTCAAGTTCAAAATAGCGGAGTTTCCTGGTTCAATAACCACTAGTGCAGAAACTGGGAAAGGTTTTCCACAAATAGCCCCTAATTCCAATGATGTTGCAGGATGGTCATAAACTGGGATTTCGGAAAGTCTTGCATAGTATTCTACGTCTTCCCTAACGTTTTTTGCACAGTTTCCTGCCAGTATTACCAATTTACCTTCGCCGTGTTTTATATTCTTTATGGCCTGTTTTGTACCTAAAACTACTTTTCCGGTATCTACCGCAACTCTTATAGCTCTGTTTATATCCATATTATTCCTCCTTCTCATTTTTTACTCCGGAGTTATTTATCTCTGAGTGTTTCTTAAAATTAGCGATGTGCAGAATATTTAATAAGTTATAAATAGATTATAGATTGACGTAAATTATGTTAATTTATCGATGTATTTGTATTTTTTCTTAACGCACATCGCCATATAGTCCCAGAGACTTCCTCCCTTATTTAGATATATGACTCAATAACATAGTAAAAAGTTATTTTTATACTTTTTGTATAGACTATCAGAGCGTGTCAAAATAAATTTTAATACCTGCCCTCAAAAAATAACAATGCGAGCTCATGATAGAAGTAATAAGAAGCGATTAATGAGAAAAAGCCCTTTAAGTGAAATAAGATATCGATAGAGGTTAAGATTTGTACAGACCTTTTATAACATTAAATTATCTAAAAGACAGGTGTATGAACCGGTCAGAAAATACTGCCATAAATTTAAAGAGGTTTTAGATTAACCAAGAAGAACATGGGGGGAACTTGGTGGTAATCTACGAGACCGATCTAAAAGTTGGAAATGAAACCACCTCTGGATGGTCCGCTACCATAGAGTTTTAAAACAGTTGTTAGTTGGTTAAGAGCTCAATGGTTTATAATTGGTGAGGTTGTTAAGTTGACACATCCTCAAACTCTAATTTATAAGACACTCTCTACTTTTTTAATATTTAAATGTTTAGGACTTCATGGGTAAGTACCACCATTTGATAATTTGATACATACAATAAAAACTCAAAGAGTTTTTATAACTCATCAAGCTACGCTCATCGATAGTTAAAACAGGTGCTTGTATTTTGAAATTGCACACTGTCTTTTTTAAATGATCCATCAATTACACCAATAATTTAGTGAGTGATTTTATATCTTAAACACACTACCTGCAATAGTATATTATCCTTAAAAAAATATAAATGAATCAAAACATATACATGACATTAAGGTTTTACAACATATATATTAATATGGGGGGAAATTATGGTAAGATATCCTATAGCTGCTGGCATGTTTTATCCGGCAGATCCTAATGAACTAATTGAAATGATAGAACATTGCTACCTACAACCACTTGGACCAGGATTATTGCCTTCAAAAAAGGGAATTTTTGAAAAACCTGTTGGATTGGTCTGTCCGCATGCAGGCTACCCGTATTCTGGACCTGTAGCAGCATATTCCTATGAAGCTCTTTCAAAGAGAGTGGATAACAACATAACAGTAGTAATTCTCGGCCCAAACCATACTGGACTAGGCTCTGGAGTTTCAACAATGAATGATATCTGGAGAACTCCTTTAGGGGATGTTGAACCAGATATTGAATTTATAGATAGACTTTGGAAAGAATGCGATGTTATGGATTTAGATGAAACAGCACATATTAGGGAACACTCCATAGAGGTCCAGCTTCCATTTTTACAGCATCTTGAATTATTGAATATTGCAAAGTTTAAAATTGTTCCAATAAGCATGATGATGCAGGACTATGAAACCGCAGCAGATGTTGGGTACTTTATAGCAAAAATAGCCAGAGAATTAAACAAAAAGGTTGTAATTATTGCCTCAAGTGATTTTTCACATTACGAACCACAGGAAGTGGCTTCAAAAAAAGATGCTATTGTAATGAAAGACATCCTAAATATGAACGAAGAAGAGCTCTTCACAGATGTTGCAAGCAACAACATAAGCATGTGCGGGTGCGGACCAGTAATAGCAATGATTAAAGCTATGAAACTACTGGGTGCTAAAAATTCAAGATTGCTATCCTATTCAACTTCCGGAGATGTTACAGGAGATTATTCCTCAGTTGTAGGCTATGGATCAATAGTAATTGAATAGATCTCCATTACTAAAAACTAATAAAAAAGAATGAGAATGAATCATATTTACTCCAACTCTTCCAAATATCTTTTAAGCTCTTCCTTGACTTCTTCAACTGTTGGAACGTTACCTTCAAAAACTACTTCGTCATCAAATGCAACACCTGGTGCAACAAATATCCATTCTGACATTTCGTTGATGTCACTTATTTTTACCAATTCAGCATCTATATTTAACTCTTCTATTGCTTTTTTAACATTTTCATAGGTTTGTGTACATTTTTGACATCCTAAACCAAATACTCTAACTAACATGTTATCACCGTTTTTTGTTGTATTAATGGTTTTGTTTTATTTAGTTATTTATTATTTACAAACTTCCAAATATAACTCCTGCGATGGTTGAGAATAATACAACCAATCCTAAATATGTTAGTGATTTTGCTTTACCCATAACTTTTGCTATAGTTAAAACGCTTGGAATACTTAAACTTGGACCTGCTAAAAGTAGTGCTAAAGCTGGTCCATTACCCATTCCCAATTCCATTAATGATTTGACGATTGGAACCTCAGTTAATGTGGAGAAGTACATTAGAGCTCCTATGAACGAAGCTATAAAGTTTGAACTTAAACTATTGCCCCCAACATAATTGGCTATTATGGCTGGTGGTATTAACGCCTTTAAAATTCCTGCTAACGCCACACCAAATAGCAGTAGTGGAACAACCATCTTCATAAGTGAAAATGTTTCTTTGAACCATAAATTTATTTCATCCTTGGAAAACCATTTTACAGTAACTATTGCCAATACTGCCGCCAATATTATAGTTATTAGGTGTTTAACTAAGAACCCGCCAATTAAAGATACACTCAATGCAGGAATTAACTTAGGTGATGCAGTTATGACAATTAGCATGAGTAACTGTATGGCAAAGAATATTACAGTTTGATAGGTTGGTTTTGTTGAAACGCTACTTTCCTCCCTTACTCTAAAGTTCCTCTTTTGTTCTTCGTTTTTAAATATAAGTGCCATTCCTAAACCGACCAATATGGAAAGTATTACTGCAGAGGCTGTTCTAAATAATCCTATACCCCATCCTAGCAAGGCAGCTGAATAAAAAATTGCCAGAACATTTATTGCAGGTCCTGAGAATAAGAACGTTGTTGCAGGCCCGATACCTGCCCCCCTCTTATAGATTCCTGCAAACAATGGAAGAATCGTACAAGAACATACTGCCAGTAAACATCCACTTACAGATGCCACTAAGTAGGATATATGTTTTGGGGTTTTTGGACCAAAGTACTTCAATATGAAGTTTTTATTTATCATTGAAGCTATTCCCCCGGCTATAAGAAATGCTATTATAAGGGCTATAGTCCTGTTTAGATTCAAATAGTCCACAAGTGTTTGCCAGGCTACATTGAGTAAATACATTGGATCCATACTACTTCCTCCTTCTTTTACCCTTTAATGAACCTATATCATGGGTCATTTTTCCCCACAAACCGGGCATTCTGGTAAAGGTACTTCTGAAGCCATACACGGACATACATCCACTTCATACCTCGTCCTCTTACCGCAGCTCGGACATATTAGATTCCATATAATCATTGTAACACCTCGATTATTAGTACTGCGTAATATTTAGATGGATATTGTTATATTTATACCTTTCGATATATCAATAAATCTTAATATATTTTAAAAACATTTGAATATATGCATAAATTATATTCAAAATAATAGATAAACCGTTTATAAGTTTTATAAGTTTGTCTTAAAAATAGTAAAAAATAAATTTTGTTTATATTTACTTATAAATACTTCTTAACAAATAATTCTGCATTTAAAATACTTGCTCCAGCAGCTCCTCTGATTGTGTTATGCTCAAGTGCAGTATATTTAACAGTAAATATTGGATCTTTTCTTACTCTTCCTACTACGATTGACATTCCATTTCCTGTGTTTCTGTCCAATCTTGGCTGTGGTCTGTCTGGCTCTTCCCTAACTACAATAGGTTTTGCATAGCTTGGTAAATCGTACTTTTTTAATGGATCAAATTCATCCATGACCTTTTTAATATCTTCAGGTTCTACTTCTTCTTTTGTCTTAACAAATATACTTTCAGTGTGGCCATCTATAACTGGAACCCTATTACAGGAAACTCCAATCTTAAATTCAGCATTTAACAACTGATTGTTTTCAATTCCACCCAATATCTTCAAACTTTCAGATTCCATCTTTTCTTCTTCGCTACTTATGTATGGAATCAGGTTGTCTAAAATTGCCATTGAAGATACTCCATCATAACCTGCCCCACTGACAGCCTGCATTGTTGTTATGTTAACTAAATCTATTCCAAATTCATCCATAATTGGTTTTAATGTAATTACTGCACCAATGGTTGAACAATTTGGATTTGTAATTATTGCCCCATCCCAGTTTCTGTTTTCTCTTTGGGTTTCTATTATATTGAAGTGTTCATTGTTAACTTCAGGAACTACTAACGGAACATCTTCTTCCATTCTCATTGCTGAGGCATTTGAAAAAACAAGTTTTCCAGCTTTTGCAAACTCAGGTTCCAAAGTTTTTGCAAGACTTGCTGGAAGTGCAGAGAATACTATGTCAACATCTTCAAATACTTCATGGTTTGGATCTGTCGGAACTACCACCATATTTCCAATTTCTTCTGGAATAGGTTCTGTTTGATACCAGTAGCACGCATCAGAATATTTTTTTCCTGCACTTCTCTGTGATGCTGCTAAAACCTCTAAATCAAAAATTGGATGGTTTTCAAGCATTTGTATGAATCTCTGACCTACGTTTCCAGTGGCTCCCAAGACACCTACTTTCATTTTCATTTTTTTCACCTTTTATGTTATGATGGATAATTTTATGATTATTATCCCAACCTTAAAAAAGTGTTGGATCGAAATTTTTTAAAGAGTTTCGGTTGGATCCAAAATATACTTTATCCTTTAACTACTCCCATAGGCTTCATTCTACTGACTTTCAAGGATATTCCTGAGTTATGACATATATCTGCAACTAGTTCAATGCTCTTATATGCCTCTGAGCACTCCTCTGCAATTACTCCTTTAGAGTCAGCCATAACGATTATGCCTCTTTTTTCAAGCTGTTCCTTAATTTCATTTCCATTGTACATCTTCAATGCCTTTGATCTACTAAGAGCTCTTCCTGCACCATGGGCAGTTGATCCAAAAGTCTCTTCCATGGCAACAGCTGTACCATGCATAAGGTACGAAGCAGTACCCATATCTCCAGGTATGATTACAGGCTGTCCAATATCTCTATATCTGGATGGCACGTCATCATTTCCTGGACCAAATGCTCTTGTAGCTCCTTTCCTATGAACTACAACATTCTTTAGTTTTCCATTAATTAAATGTTTTTCTTTTTTAGCTATATTGTGAGCTACATCGTATATTAAATCCATTTCTAAATCTTCTGCAGAAGTTTTAAATACTTTTTCAAAACTTTCCCTTACCCAGTGAGTAACAAGCTGCCTATTTGCCCATGCATAGTTTGCTCCGCAGCTCATAGCTTTAAAGTAGTTTATACCTTCCTCTGACTGTATAGGTGCACATGCCAACTGTCTGTCTGGTATCTTTATACCATACTTTTTGGTAGCACTTTCCATGTACCTAATGTAGTCGGCACATATCTGATGACCCAATCCCCTTGAACCTGTGTGAATCATAACTAAAACTTGTCCTTCTTCAACTCCAAAGACTTTTGCGGTTTCTTCATCGAAAACTTTGTCAACATACTGTATTTCTAAAAAGTGGTTTCCACTTCCCAAAGAGCCCAGTTGTGGAAGTCCTCTCTTTTTGGCACTATCTGAAACAAGTGATGCATCTGCATCTTTCATGCATCCTCTCTCTTCAATGTGTTCTAAATCCTCATCCCATCCATAACCTTCATCTATTGCCCACTTTACCCCTTCTTCTAAAACATCGTCTATTTCATTTTTAGTTATTCTTATCTTTCCCTTACTACCCAATCCAGAAGGAACGTTTTTGAACATTTCATTTACGAGCTCTTTTAATTTTGGTTTAACGTCATCCTTTGTTAAGTTGGTTCTAACTAACCTTACCCCACAGTTGATGTCAAATCCAACCCCTCCAGGGCTTATTATTCCGTCTCTTTCATCAAATGCTGCCACTCCACCAATACAGAATCCATACCCATAGTGACAGTCTGGCATTGCAAGAGAGTACTTTTGTATTCCAGGAAGACATGCCACATTGGCTATTTGCTCAAAAACTCCTTCCTCTAAGTTTTCAAATAATTCATCATTTAAATAAACCCTTCCAGGAACTTTCATCTCGTTTTTATAGTCCTTAGGTAGTTCCCACAGGTTGTCCTTTACTTTTGTTAGTTTTTCCTTCATAGTCTCACCACACATAATATAGTCGTTTCACGAAGTGATTGCAAGTTTCACGTCAAGTGATTGCAACAATGTTTTTAAAAATTGAAATGCTTATGTATTAAGCTTATTTAATATCTATGTAAATATTGTGAAACAACCTAAAACCGCATCTAAAGTATCCTATTATGTAATATACATTATATATTTTATATAATAATCTAACTGTATCATGTACGGTGAGAATATGGACAATAATATATCTAATAAATATGATGTTAATAATGATAACGGTGACAGAGATAACTACTGCATTACAATATACGCAAAAGGACATCCAAATGTACAATCCACACATAAAACTACTTTAGAAATAACTAAAGAAGACTATTTAACCCCTACTGGCGATTGCATAATTGGAATCTGTGCAGATAAATCCATGATAGATTTTTCAGAAGAATTTAAGAATGAGCTCAGAAAAAGTGATAAAATTATTGTGGAAATCATCGTAGGGGATTTAAAAGAAACCATAATAGGAAAAGGACATAAGGATTTAATTTTAAACCATCCAACCGATATAGTTATTAGGAAGAGCAATTTTATTTGTCCAAGAACTTTGATGATTGAAGCGGATAAAAGTGCAAAAGATTTAAACCGCGAAATTGTTGAGAGATTGAAAAATGGGGATGAGTTAATTTTTAGGATACAATTATAATTTACTCCAAGAGCTCCCATATCTTCTTCAACTTAACAACATCAACCTGTCCAGGAGCAGAAGCTCTTCCTTCCATAGCTGCAAAGGTCAGAATAGAACCAAACTGAGTTCCTAAAATTCTCGTTAATTTACCTTCTTCGCCCATAGCTATTCCGATAATCCTATTTTTGTACTGGTCGATTACATTTAAAACCTTTAAAACATCGTTTTTTGAGTTGGCCATTACTGCAAATTTGGCAATATCACCAATTTCAAGTTCCTTTTCAGCAATTTCAACCAGTTCATCATAATCTGGTGTTTTTTCGAAATCATGATATGAAACTATAATCTTAGTTTTTGAACCTATTTCATCCCTGTATTCTACCAATTCTTTGTTTCTTTTTTCGTTTAGCTCAATATCAATATATTTTGCATTGGACTCTATGGCTTTTTTGTAGAGCTCAATTCTTTTATCATCCTCTTTATTCCAGAATCCACCTTCCCAGTCTGCCCTAATTGTAACTATACAAGGATAATTTGACATTTTAACAATATCTTCCTCTTCTACTTTTTCAAGCATATCTACTCTAAATTCCACAATATCTGCAACCTTTAAAGCATTTTCTGCATTTTTCAAAGCATCGGTTATGTTTTTGTCAATTACCGGAATACAGATCATTGTTTCACTTCTTTATTTGTAATTAATATATTTTCTAAATCATTTAATTTAAAAATGTAATCAATATATTTATTTTTATCAAAGAACATATATTTTGGAATATTATTTATTAATACTACTTTTTTATGTTCTTTGTCCAATATTTTGATTTGATTATAATTGTAGAATCTACCCCCTATATTAACTCCATTACTGTAAAATGTTATTTTAATTGGCACTATTTGAAGCATTGATATACTAAAAGCCCACCATATAATAAAATTATATAAATATTGTGGAATAAATGAAATAATTTCATTTTGCAAATAAATCAAAGCATATATGTCAATGAAAATTAAAACCCATAATAAATACCATTTTAATGGATAAAACAACCATTTTTCCTTTAAAAATTTTCCTTTATCAATATTATTTTCTGATAGTATATTAATATCATATTTTTTTAAGATTTTAAATAGGTTATCCAATATAAAATTTGAAATTAACATTACAATTATAATTAATATTATAACTATCCACCAATAGCCAATATACACATTTAAAGGAAGATCAAATGTATGAATTATTATGGCTGACATTTTAAGAATTAACCATATTGTGATAATAGATAAAATTGGATTTATAAATTTATATTTGTCTAAAAAATATGGTATAAGATAATGGAATAGCCCGCCCCTCATTTTTCCACCCTATTAAAATACAATTATTTTAGATATATTTTTTATTTTTTCATATTTTACACATTATACTCCTTTGTTATAACTTCCCTTATCTTTTTAGCGGTTTTTTCACCAATTCCTTCAACCTTCATTAACTCATATTTATTGGCGTTAAATATCTTTTCTATGGATTTAAACTCCAATAACAAACTTTCGGCAAGTGCTGGACCTACTTCAGGAAGACTTTCAACAATGAACTTTTGTCTTTCCCTCAAAGACATAGGTCTTTTTCCATACCTTACTGAGACCGCCCTTTTTTCCTTTAACTGTTCCCTTTCTGCTATCTTTATCAAAATATTTGCAGTTTCTTTGATGTCCTTTGAAAATAGAACTGGAATACCAAAGTCTAAAATAATGGATAGTATGGTACCTTGAATAACGTTTTGGTGTAATCTATTAAACTCATTTCCTTCAATGATTAGAATTGGTTTTTCATATTTTTTGAGCTCCGAAAGCTGTTTAAAAAGCCTTTTGTCGATTATGGATTCAGCAAAATCTTCTGCAATTTTTCTCTCCACTGCAACTCTATCACTTAGTACATAATCCCCAATTTCCAAGGTTTTAAATTCAATGTTTGCTTTATCCACCAAATACCTTCCAATATGCCTTTCCCTCGTATCTACAATTATTTTTATTTTGTGGTTATCTTTTTCATTTTTCTTTAACAAACTGTCTGAATCCGCTTTTTCAATACCTGTGCCATAATTTCTTAAATCCAAATATTCTCCTTTAACTCTCCCAGTACCGGTTGTAAGTTGAACGAAATGCTTCGCATTTCGTTGCTCTTCGCTCCTTCGGAGCTCCGATTGAACAGTTTTTTTAGCATGTTCTTTATATTCCTCTTTCTTCTTTTTATCTTCATTTTTATACCCTAACTGTTCAGCTCGCTTTTCCAGATCTTCAGATTTAGTTATTTCATTTACTTCTGAAATAACCTCCTGATGTGTGTCTTGCCATAGCGTCTGTTTTTCTAATCTTCTTTCCTGTTCTCTTTCTTTAAGCTTCTCATTTAGTATTCTTTGCATATCCTTAAGAATTTTCTTCATATTCTTTTCTTTTGATATCGCAGAACGATAGTAACCTTCGTCCCTACTGTTTCTTGTTATTAAAATTATGACCTCCCCACCTTCACCTCTCGCAGCTCTTCCCCTCCTTTGGATAAATCTTATCTCCGATGGAACCGGCTCATAGAATATTACATAATTTACACTGGATATATCGATACCTTCTTCAGAGACACTCGTTGAAACAAGTACATCAACATTGTTTTTAAACTCTTCAATAGCCTTTACCTGCTCTTTTTGTGTCATTCCCTTTCCGTCCTTATTCGACTGACCAACAAACATTATAGCATCTATCCCACGATCCTTAAGATTTTTTACAATTTTACATACTGTATCCCGATATTGAGCAAAGACTATTACTTTTTCGTTTTCTGTTTTTAGGATTTCCTCCACGATTTCAGCTAATTTATCAAGTTTTGGATGCTCAATATCAAGTTTCTGTAGACTATTAACCACTTTCAAAATTCTGGCATCGTTTAGGATAGATTTTGCAGATTTTGTATTTTGAGTTTTTAGCCTTTCATAGTAGTTTAAAAATGTACTTTTTCCCTGAGTTTCAAGTACTTCTATGGCATGTTCTATTTTTAGGGCTTCGGAAGCTATTTTCACCAGTTCATACTTTTTATTGTCATCTAAAGCCATTATTTTTTTCTGAAGTCCTAAAAGTTCGGTTTTAGTAACATTTATCGAAAATATTATATTATTATCCTTCAATACCCTCAACCTATCCTTTAAGGCGGATCTCAATAACTTAATATTTTCTTCAAATTCTTCAGGTAAATCGACCCTCTTTGCCCTTAATTTAACCTTGGCAACGTAGGGTTTTACATCGTTATCGTCTTCGGTTTTGATTTCAACATGTTCTATACCAAGATTCTCACATACCTCTAAAATTCTATCGATATTTGAACCTGGGGAAGCCGTAAGCCCTAAAACATGGGTTTTTTCTTTAAATTTACTTGCTACAAAAGTATAAGAATGGTTTCCAGTTGTATGGTGGGCTTCATCTGCTATTAAAAGAACAAAATCATCAATATTAATCCTGCTAGCAATTATATCGTTCTCGACTATCTGGGGAGTGGTGATAAATACCTTACCTTTTTTCCACAAGGCTTCTCTCTTACTTGGGGGCGTTTTTCCAGTTAAAACCATTATATTGTCTTCACCAATGTTTAAAAACTGGGTCATGCTCCTATAATGTTGTTCAACCAAAGGTCTTGACGGAGCTATAATTAAAATTTTTCCGTCTTTTTTTGATAGTATGCCTGCAATTGTCAGAGCTGCGATGGCAGTTTTTCCAAGACCGGTTCCTAAAACACATAATGTATTCTTTTTTAATGCATTTGCAACAACGAGCTGCTGATAAATTCTTGATTCAATTGTATTTGGTTTTATGATGGGATGATCAATATACATAAAAACACCTAAAACACCTTATTGTAAATTCAGCATAATTAAATAAAATAGACTTTAGTGTACGTCATATACAATACATATAATATATTCAAAATTCTATAAATAAATTATAAAAAAGTTACAACAAAAATAGAATAAATAGGATTTAGCATTGCAAATATTCTTCAATCTTTTCAGCAATTGTATCGTAAATCCACTTTAATTTATCCTCGTCCTTTTCAAGAAGTGTACTTCTAAATCCATTCAACTCTGAACAGAACGAAGATAGTGGTACAAGACATATTCCAGATGAAGCCAGTAAATAATAAACAAATTTCATGTCGTGGTTAACATCTTTGGTAATACCTTCGATAAATCTATTCAATTCCTTATTTTTGATATTTAATTTATTTTTTTCATTCAAATATTCGTTGTTGAATACAACACTCATGTAAAAGGCACCACAGGTTTTATTCACGGTTAATCCATCAATAGATTTTAGTCTATTGTATGCTATGTTTGAACCTTTTTCATAGTATTTTCTTCTTTCATCAAGATACTTTTCAAATCTTGGATCACCCATAACCTTTGGAATAACCTTTTGAGGAAGTGTCGTAGAACAAACCTCAACCATTTTAAATTTGTAAATCCCTTCGACATATTTTTCAAATATAGGATCTTTTTCTGAGTTATAAACTTCGATCCAGCCACATCTTGAACCTGGCCATGGGAACTCCTTGGATATCCCTTTTAATGAAATTCCGCAAACATCGTCTATAACTTCAGATAGGTAAACGTGTTTTTTCCCATTATAAACCAAGCTGCTGTATATCTCATCGCACAGGATAAACAAATCGTATTCGTTTGCTATATCTACAATCTCATCAAGTATTTTCTTTGGATAAACTGTACCAGTTGGATTTCCAGGGTTTATAATCAAAATCCCTGCAATTGATGGGTTATATTTAACTTTATTTCTAAGATCCTCTAAATCAGGATACCAATTGTTATTCTCATCCAATTTGTACATTAGAGGTGGACAGCTCGCATACAATCCCTCTGAAGAAGAATGTGTTGGATAGGCAGGTGAGGGACCAATTACCCTTGATTCCTTTTTCAAAAGACCGTAAATTTTTGTAATTGCATCACCTAAACCGTTGAAGAATATTATATCTTCGGCAGATATCTGAGCTCCTTTTTTTCTGTTGTTTAATTCTGCTAAAAACTCTCGTGTTTCTAAAAGTCCCTTAGTTGGACTGTATATATATGAAAAATCATCCATGATAGTTTCAGATATTATTTCCTTTATCCAGTCGGGGACTTTTTCGCCTTTAGCTATTGGATCCCCAATATTTTCCCAAATTATATCTATACCATAGGATTCAGTTTTTTTTGCAACTTCTACAATCTCCCTGATTTCGTAAGTTAGTTCGTTAGCCCCTGAGTGTACAATATCATTTCTCATAATATCCCTTCTATTATCCATTCTATAATAGAGTCCTATTTAATCATGTGATAATATTATAATTAAAAAAATATAGCATAATTCTAAAGAATTTAAGTTCATCGTATATATTATTTACTATTAGGTAACGAAAATAGGACTCTATTTAACATTTATAATATTTTGTTGTTTAATGAGCCATATAAATGTGCATGCGTAAATGCAGGTGTAAACGCAACTTATAATAATATACAATAAATATCAAAAATAATAACTATTTATCATGTTAGGATATAATTTCGGTTTTATTGAGTTTATTATTTTAATCATGTTGGTGAGAAAAATGACTGCTCTGACTCATATACACTTAAGGAACTTTAAATCATTTAAGAATACAAAATTAAAAATCCCTTCAGGCTTTACTGCTATTTTAGGTCCCAATGGGTCAGGTAAATCAAATACAATAGATGGTATTTGTTTTGTGTTGGGCAAAACATCTGCAAAATCTCTAAGAGCTGGAAAGTTCAACGAACTAATTACATACCACAACGGAAAAAGGGAAGAGTTTGCAGAGGTGACCTTATTTTTTGACAATAAAGATCGAAAACTCCCTATAGATTCCGACAAGGTGGGGATTTCAAGAAAAGTAAAAATAAACGGAGATAACAACTACTATGTAATATGGTATGAGGAAAAAGAAGTTAAAGAAAAAAACAACAATAATGGAGAAAAAGGCACGGTAAAAAAGCTAGTTGAAAAACGGAAAAGAATAAAAAAATCTCAAATGCTTGAAATGATTAGCAAAATTTCATTAAGTGCAGATGGTCCAAACATAATTCTTCAGGGAGATTTAATAAGGCTTATAGAGATGTCACCTGTTGAGAGAAGAAAGGTAATTGACGAAATAAGTGGGGTAGCAGAGTTCGACGAAAAAAAGGAAAAATCAAGAAAAGAACTCGAAAAAGCCAGAGAATTCATAGAAAAAATAGACATTAGGATAAACGAAGTTAGAAGCAACCTTGAAAAACTTAAAAAGGACAAGGAAGATGCAGAAAAATACATGGTATTGAACAAAGAGCTAAAGGCTACAAAATACATACTAACATCAAAAAAAATAGAGTTATTAAATGTTGTTTTAGAAGATATACAAGAACAAATCAATGCCTTAAATGAATTAAAAGATAATTTTCAAAATAATGTATACAACATAGATAGTGAAATCCTAAATTTAAAAAACAAATTAGAGGATTTGATAAATGAATTAAACGAAAAGGGGAACGAGGAAGTCATAGAACTACACAGGTCAATTAAAGAACTTGAATTAAATGTTGAAAACGATAAAAAGCACCTAAATAATATGCTGGATGATTTAAAAACCACGAAAATCCAAATAGAATCCAAAAACACCGAACTAACAGAAACACGAACTAAGATAGAAACTATAAGAAAAGAAACCATGGAAAAAGAAGGGGAAATACACAAAATAAAAGAAGAAATGGAAAATTTAGAGGTTGAAAGAGGAAAGTTAAAGTCAAAGGTAGATGAAAGTGAAACACAGATAAGAATTTTAAAACAGCAGGAGCAGAAGGTATCTGAAAATATAAATGAATATCAAAAGGAGCTCTACGAATTAAGAAGTAAATTAAACTCTACTGAAAATGAAATAAACAAAAAGTCATTTGATTTAAACAAAAACTGTGAAATTATTGACAGGTTAAAGGAAGAACTTGAATCAATAGAATCCAATACTGAAGATACCAAGGATCTATACAAAAAACTTGAAGATATTGCCGTAGAACTGGAGTTCTCAAAAAAACAGTTGAAAAAATTGGAAGAAGATAAAAAAACCTATCAAAATAAACTGGATAGTTATTATTCAGAATATGCAAAAGAAAATGCCAGAATAAAGGCATTGAAGGAAATGGAAAACTTCAACATCAACAGAACCGTTAAGAGTGTATTGGATGCAAAACTTCCGGGAGTAGTTGATATTGTAGGTAACCTTGGAAAAACCAAAACCGAATACAAAACTGCAATTGAGATTGCAGGTGGTGGCAGGTTAAACTATATCGTTGTTAAAAGAATGGACGATGGTGCAAGGGCAATCGAGTATTTGAAGAGAAACAAATTAGGAAGAGCCACGTTTTTACCTATGGATAGAATAAGAGGTCCTGAATGTATACACATAGGTGAAGAAGGTGTTATAGGTAGGGCTATTGATTTAGTAGAGTTTAAAGAAGAATTTAAGGACATTTTTAAGTACGTTTTTGGAAACACGATAATAGTTAAAGATTTGGATACTGCAAAAAGACTATCTAAAACATATAAAGCGAGATTTGTAACACTTGACGGTGACGTAATCGAACAATCTGGAGCTATGATTGGTGGAAGTGTAAGAAGAACTTCAAACATAAAAGTTGAAATAGATACATCTAAGCTGGAAAAAATCGCTGAAGAATTGAAAACCACTGAAAACGAATTAAGTAATGTTAAAAAAAGCATAGACGAGCTTAACAGAAAAATATCAAATTATTCATCAAAAAAGATGGAATTAGAAAATAAATTAAACCTAACAAGGAAAAACGAACTTAGAAGGGAAGAAGTACTCAAAAAGAATAGCATAAAAATAAAAGAACTGGAGCTGGAGAACAAAAAACTTGAAGAAGAATTGGAGTATCTGGATGATTTAAAAGTAGAACTTGAATCCAAAATCGAAGAGCTCGATAAAAAAATTGGTACATCGATGTCTCAGAGGGAAAGAATACTTGGTGAAATAAAATCATTTGAAAGTTCTGAATACATAGTAAGAATCAGAAAAATTGAGGATGAGCTCGAGTCACTTAAGAACAAAAGGGATAAACTTGAAAATGAAATTAAAAGGGATGTTGTTCTTATTAAAGAGGTCCTGATACCTAAAATAAGTGAGTTAAACGAGAAAATAAAAGAACTAAATGAAAAAAAGAATATGCTTGAAAAAAATATCGGGTTTTACAAATCCAACATAGAAAAAAATACCGAAATACTCAGAAACAAACGAACAAAATACGAAGAACTTACAAAAGATTTAAAGGAATTAACAGAAAAAAAGGAAAACTATGAAAAGAAAATAGAGGAACTAAATAATAGAAAAAAAGAACTAACTGAAAAAATAAGCAATATTGACAAAGAAATAAACAATTTATCCATTGATAGGGCAAAGTATGAAACAAAGTTAGAAGAAGAGGAGAGAAAACTCTATCTATGTGAAAATATTGAAGATATTGAAGACGACACAATAAATAAATTAAGTAGCATGGATACAAACGACCTTGAGAGATACCTAATTGACCTTGAAAACGAGATTAAAAAACTTGAACCTGTGAATATGAGGGCCATTGAGGATTATGAGTTTATCGTAGATAGATACAACGAACTCTTTGAGAAGAGAAATGAGTACGAAAAGGATGAGAAAAAGTACCTCCAATTAATTGAAGAAGTCGAAATGAGAAAGAAAGAGGTATTCATGGACGTATTCAACAAGGTTGCAAAAAATTATGAGGAAATATACCGAGAAATTGGAGGAACTGGAAAATTAAGTTTGGAAAATCCTGACAATCCATTTGAAGGAGGATTATTGATAGATGCCTCTCCAATGAATAAACAGTTGCAGAGTTTGGATGTTATGAGTGGGGGAGAAAAATCCCTAACTGCATTGGCGTTTTTATTCGCAATTCAAAGGTTAAATCCTGCACCATTCTATGTTCTGGATGAGGTTGATGCTGCACTTGATACAAAAAATGCTTCGTTGATTGGAGAGATGATAAAAAATGCATCTAAAGACTCTCAATTTATTGTAATCTCCCACAGAGAACAGATGATAAGTAAAGCCGATACACTTTATGGGGTTTGCATGGAAAACGGACTCAGTAAAATTGTTGGGGTTAAGTTATAATTTTTATTTTTTAATTTAATTTTATTTTCCGGTGTTGGTATGAATCTTACAGATTTAAAAAAAGAAATTTTAGAGTTGGCAGATGAAAAAAATGCAGAGCAGTACAAAAGATTTTTTAAAACTGGAAAAGGAGAATATGGGGAAAAGGATAAGTTTTTAGGAGTAAGAGTACCAAACCTAAGAAAAATTGCAAAAAAATATAAAAACATTGACTATGACGATATTTTAGAGTTGTTAAAATCCGAATTTCACGAAGAACGGCTCACAGCACTTTTTATTTTAATTCACAAGTTTAAAAAAGATAGAGAAACGGTTTATAATATTTACATTAACAATTTGAAGTATGTCAATAATTGGGACCTTGTGGATACCACTGCACCGCACATTGTCGGAGCTCATCTGTTTGATAAGGATAAATCCATATTGTACAAACTTGCAAATTCAAAGATTTTGTGGGAAAGAAGGGTTGCTATCCTATCTACATTTTACTTTATAAAAAAGAATGAGTTTAAGGACACCATAGAGATTAGCAAAATTTTACTGAACGATAAAGAGGATTTAATCCATAAGGCAGTTGGCTGGATGTTAAGGGAAGTTGGTAAAAGAGATATAAACGTTTTAGAGGATTTTTTAAAAATGCACTATAAAAACATGCCCAGAACAATGTTAAGGTATGCAATTGAGAAATTTCCCGAAGAAAAAAGAAAGAAGTATTTAAATGGGGAAATTTAACCCAATTAAGGAGAATATTACAAAAGTTGTGGAAATATGTTTTTATTGTTGAAATTTAGGTATGGGTATGAATTAAATGGGGGGATTATGAACAATATATTAAAGAAAACTGGCGAAATTTTAGAAAGAAAAAAGCAAATGATTTTATATGGAGTTCCGGGGGTTGGGAAAACTCATTTTACCAATAAATTTAAAGAATATGTTAGAAAAGAAAATTGTAAATTTATAACATTTCACCAATCTTTCGCCTACGAGGAATTTATTGAAGGATTAAGGCCCAAAAATGATGAAAATGGAAATATTGTTTATGAAATTGAAGATGGAATACTTAAGAAAATGTGCATTTTAGCAATTTGGGATGTTTTGAAAAGTAAAGAATGCGATGAAAATAATGTCGATATCGAGTTTAATGAATTAATTGAAAAGTTTAAAGAAAAATATCCGGTGGGTAGCAAATTAGAAACAATAACGGGTGGAAGATTTGAAATAACGAACTATAATGATAACAAAATTTGCATAATATTATCTTTTAAGCTAGGATATGGGGTGGGTAAAATAGTCAAAGATGAGGATGGCAAAATTACCACAATGCCCATAATCGGAAAAAGTTCCCATGTTTTTTTATATTCTAATTTAGAAAGGCTTTGGAATGATGGAGGAAATGTAAACAATATTCAAGATATAATTACAGATGATATTCAAGATATAATAGGGATTTTGGGAAAAGATAATGTAAAAATGGGATATTATTATTCAATTTATGATGAACTAAAAAGCTATTATTATTCAATTTACAAAGAGCTAAAACAAATTTATGATAAACTAAAAGAATCGAAGGAGAATAAAGAAAATAACCAACATGTTGTTATTAAAATAAACAATATTGTTGATAAAAAACATGTTGTTATTAATATTGACAATACGCATGAAAAAACTTACAAAAAAGTTAAAGAAAAAGTTATGCAAGAACTCAAAGAATATAAAAAATCAAAAAACATATTTAAAAAAGAAGATTTTCAAAATGCACCAAAATACTACTTAATAATCGACGAAATAAACAGAGGAAATATTTCAAACATTTTTGGGGAATTAATCACACTTTTAGAAAAGGATAAACGATTAGGAGAAGATAACGAAATAATAACTGAGCTCCCATATTCAAAAGAGCCGTTTGCAGTCCCATCGAATTTATACATAATCGGAACTATGAATACAGCAGATAAAAGTATAGCGTTATTGGATGTTGCTTTGAGAAGGAGATTCGGATTTTTAGAAATAGAACCAAATTATGAGCTATTAAAAGATAAAAATATCAAAGGAATTAATTTATCAGAACTTCTAAAAACGATAAACACTAAAATAACTCTTTTAAAAGACAGAGACCACAGAATAGGGCATTCATACTTTTTAAATATTGAAGATATAGACGATTTAAAATTTGTTTGGTACAATGAAATAATACCATTGTTAATGGAATACTTCTACAACGATTGGGAATGTTTAAAGGAGATTTTAAAGGATTTTGTTAATGGGGAAAAACCTAAAATAAATATAAATTCCGATTTAATCGACGATGATTTAAAATTATACGAAATTAAGGAACTTACGGGGGCTGAATTTATAAATACATTAAATTCAGTAATTAATCCAAAATCAATAGGGGAAAATAATGGGGAGGAATAAAACCATTACCTTTTTTGAACATCAAAAGAAAACCTTTAAAGAACTGGAAAAAGAAGAACTATCAAAAAATGAAGTTAAAAAACTTATAAAACTAAACGATAAACTAAAAATTTTTGAAATCGGTTATAGCTCAGTAAATGCAAAACAGTTTGTAGGAGCTCTGAAAATCAAAAACAAAACCATTCAAATATTACCTAAGATATACAACAATGAAGAAAACAAAGAAAAAGAGGCCCTAACTAACCTTTTATACATGCTTTCCTACACAAAAAAACTAAAAATAAGAGAAGATATTGCAAACCTAACAAAAAATAATGATTTATTTGAAATTTACATTTACCTTTTTGCAAAAAATCTGTTAAAGGAGATCGAAAAAGGATTTTATAAAGACTATAACAAAAAGGAAGAAAATTTAAACTTTTTAAAGGGAAAACTAAACACAACTAAACAGATAAAACACAATATAATAAACAAACATAAACTCCACTGTACTTACAAAGAATTTTCAGAAAACAACCTAATAAATCAAATTCTAAAATATACTATTGAACTATTGAAAAACATAACAAAAAGTTCAAAGAATAAAAAATTATTGGATAATTTGAGTTTTATTTTTGAGGACGTTGAATATAAAATCATAACACTAAATGACTTTAAAAAAATCCACTTCAACAGAATGAGCGAGAGATTTAAATACTATGTCGAGATGGCGGAGCTCTTTATTTTAAATTCATCGATTAATTTAAATTCAAAAGATTTTCATACCTTTTCTTTAATTTTTGATATGAATACCTTGTTTGAAGAATTTATTGGAAATATTGTAAAGAACCATAAGGATGAGATTTTTGGAAATGAAAACTTGAATGTTCATTTGCAACATACTAAACATTATTTATTAAGAGCTGCGAAAATCGAAGACTCTCAAGGTACCGAAGATTCCTTTAATTTTTCCGTAGATAAAAATAATAGGGGTGCTTTTAGATTAATTCCAGATATTGCAGTGCTAAAGGAAAATGAACCTTATTTAATAATTGACACAAAATACAAAAAATTAGACCAAACTAAACCGTATAGTAATATCTCCCAGTCTGACATTTACCAGATGTTTGCCTATCTGAAGAAGTATGATTGTAAAAAAGGAATCCTATTGTATCCAAAATATAATGAAGAGATTAAAGAAACCTTTTACATAGACAATAAAACGATATTGCATATAGTGCAGATTGATTTAAAATATAACATGTTTACTGGAAGAACCCACTATATCAATAAAATCAAAAAAGAACTATCCAGACTAATGGACGAAATTTAACGTGTTTTTTTGTAATTATGACACCGTTAAGTTTTTATAGTGTGCTACAAAATTATTCATTATGGGGCTTTTTAACATGTTTTTGGCTTATACTGTGTTATTGGTCTTTTTTTAGGTGCCGGATTTATTGGCACACTTTAGCACGACAACCGCATCAATCCCATCTTGATAGTGGTTATCTTGCTATTGCTCAAGGTCATAAATAGTGAACTAAAAGTCACTACTTTAAGCAGGGGATTTATCCAATGATTTTGATGTAAGGTTTTATTTGATTTATATTTGCCACATACTTTCCATAGGAACATGTGGATATAATAGCCCCGCAATTGATAAATAAGGAGGCATATGATGGAAAAAATATTTGATAAAAAGCATAAAGATTTTGCAGAAAGAATATCAGAAAACGTAAGCTTAGAAGAATGGTACGACTGGAAATGGCAGTTAAAAAATTCAATAAGAGATATAGAGACTTTTGAAGAAGTGTTGGGAATAAAATTCCCTGAAGATGAAAAGGCAGAATTGCAGAAGGCGGCAGATGTATTTCCACTATCCATTACTCCATATTATGCATCTTTGATAGACGTAAAAAACTTTAGAGACGATCCTATTTTTAAGCAGGCTTTTGTTGGAGTGGAAGAATTAATAACAGAAAATTTTGAAATGGCTGACCCATTGGCTGAAGACAGCGATTCTCCAGTTCCAGGATTAACTCACCGTTATCCAGATAGGGTTTTACTCTATGTTAGCCATGCCTGTGCCGTATACTGTCGTCACTGTACACGTAAAAGGAAAGTTGGAGACGTAGATAGTATTCCGTCAAAAGAACAGATACAAAAAGGGCTGGACTATATCCGAGACAACCCACAAATAAGGGATGTTCTTTTATCAGGGGGAGATCCTTTACTACTATCTGACGATTATCTAGACTGGATTTTAACTGAGCTCTGGGACATACCACATATCGAAGTTGTTAGAATCGGTACAAGAGTTCCTGTTGTCCTGCCTTATCGTATTACCGATGAATTGGTAAATATGTTGAAAAAACACCATCCCCTGTGGATAAATACACACTTCAACCATCCAAAAGAAATAACAAAATCTTCAAAAAATGCATTGAGAAGCTTGGCAGATGCAGGAATTCCTTTAGGAAATCAAACTGTACTGTTACGAGGTGTCAATGACTGCCCATATGTTATTAAAAAACTCAATCAAAAACTGGCTGCAAATAGGGTAAGGCCTTACTATCTCTTCCAGTGTGATTTGTCAGAGGGGTTATCACACTTCCGTACATCCGTAAGAAGAGGTATTGAAATTATTGAAAGTTTAATTGGACATACAAGTGGATTTGCAGTCCCAAGATATGTGGTGGATGCCCCAGGAGGGGGAGGAAAAATACCAGTCATGCCTAACTATGTAATTTCATGGGGAACTGATAGAGTTATTTTAAGAAACTATGAGGGAGTTATCACGACCTATAAAGAACCGGAACATGGTGGCAGCGATTGTAATAACGATTGTGTAAACTGTACGAGATGTTTGGATACTGAAGGGGAAAAACACGATTTAGTTGGAATAGAGAAATTGTTATCTAATTCAGATAAAACCATATCTCTAATCCCACAAGGAACCAGAAGAATTGAAAAAAGGGAGAACGATGGATAAGATTGTAAAAATTTGTGGTTCAGTTGTCCAATTAGGGGAATTGAACAGCAGAATTTACCTAATGAAGTTGAACCAAAATAAAGTAGATGAATTATTACCAAAGTTGGATGATATTTGTATCAAAAATAAATATACTAAGATATTTGCTAAAGTACCAAGTCGTCTAAAGGAAGAATTTGAAAATGCCGGTTATAGGGGAGAAGCATTCATAAAAGAATATTTTTTAGATGATGACGTTCTATTTATGTCAAAATACTTTAGCGACGATAGAAAAACCAGTAAATATCCTGAAAAAGTTAGAGAAGTAATAGACGTTGCAAAGAGTAAGAAACCTGTTGAATCCATTAAATCCCCTAAATTGGATGATAGTTTCTCATTAAATATTGCCTGTAAAGATGATGCAGAGGAATTGGCAAATCTATACAAAGAAGTATTTGAAACCTATCCATTCCCAATTTACGATCCAAAGTACATTCTTGAAACTATGGATTCCCATGTAATTTATTTTATAATTAAACATTCGGGTAAGATTGTGGCGGCATCATCATCTGAGATAGATAAAGAAAATAGATGTGTCGAAATGACAGATTTTGCAGTATTGCCTGAGTATCAAGGTTATGGATTGGCCCAAAACTTACTCTTTGCAATGGAAGATGAAATGAGAAAAAATGGAATTAGGGTAGCATATACGATTGCAAGGGCGTTATCTTTTGGCATGAACATCACCTTTGCAAAACTTGGATATGAACATACTGGAACTCTTGTAAACAATACAAACATTTGTGGAAAGTTAGAGGACATGAATGTTTGGTATAAACCTCTAAAATAATATTATACACGTTCGACCTTTGCTTATTTTTTTATTTTATTTATTTTAAATGCCAATTAGTTTTTAACTTTAAGTTTTATGGCGGTAGTTTTTTGTATTGTATATACACATACTTTTCTATATCTTTAATTTTTCAATCTAATTTAACAAACTGACAGCATAATAAACATACATACAACGGGGTGAATTAATGATCAGGACTGAGCTCATAGATGAATCTATAAAAATATCATCTGATTTAATTAAAATAAATTCAGTGAATCCTACATTTGGTGGAAATGGGGAAAAAGAAAAAGCAGAGTATGTATTGGGAAAATTAAACGAATACATAAAAAAATACAATATAAAAAACTGCGTTATAAAGGAGTACAACACGGTTGATAAAAACAATATAGAGAGGCCAAATATTGTTGCAAAGTTTGATTTTGGTAGGGAAAAGACCTTGCATATAATATCTCATCTCGATACAGTTCCAGAAGGAGATTTAAGTTTATGGGAATCAAATCCTTACGAGCCAGTTGTAAAGGATGGAATGATATATGGGAGGGGGAGTGAAGACAACCATAAAGCCATTGTTTCGTCGTTCTTATTGTTAAAGATGATTTTTGAAGGTAATGCCCCTGAAAAACATGAGTTTCCAAAATACAATTTAAATTTAATATTTGTATCTGATGAAGAGGATGGGAGCGAATACGGATTAAAATATTTAGTAGATAATTATGAAAATGAAATATTTAAGAAGGATGATTTAATAATCGTTCCAGATTTTGGCACCCCTGATGGAAACTATATAGAAATAGCTGAAAAAAACATACTCTGGATTAAGTTTAAAATAAAAGGTAAACAGTGCCACGGTAGTACTCCAAACGACGGTATTAATGCAAATATAATTATGTTCAACTTTGGAAATGAATTGTATAGGCAATTATACCAAAGATACGACAAAAAGGACGAAATCTTTTCTCCAGCATGTTCTACTTTTGAGCCTACGGTAGTTGTAAATAACGTTGAAAATGTAAATACAATCCCAGGATATGTTGAAGTTTGTTTTGATTGTAGAATTTTACCTGATTACGATGTAGATGAGGTTTTAAAGTTTGTTGAAAAATATATCGATAACTTTAAGAGAAATATTAAAAACTATTTTGTTGTCTATGATACCAAAGAGGAAGATGAAATCGAAATTACTTACGAGATACTAAAAAAAGAAAAATCCCAAAGAACAAAAGAAAACTCCACATTGGTTTTAGAATTGAAAGATGCCATAAGAAATGCCCTAAATAAAGAGCCGCAACTCTGTGGAATGGGTGGAGGCACAGTTGCAGCATTCTTGAGAGAGAAAGGATACGATACAGTAGTTTGGGGCATTGGAGAGGAAACTGCCCACCAGCCAAATGAGCATATAAAAATTAAAGATTTAATAAAAATGGCAGAAGTCTATTTGGAGATTTTAAAGTAACATTAAATATACAAGAGCTACAATTAAATCACATTAAACATTTTTTGAAGAACTTAGATTAAATATTAAATTTAGAAACATTAATTAGTTATATCTTAATCTTCTAATGGTAATATGCCCAAAAACTTCAAAATAAATTGATTTCTATGAAAACATTTAAAATATATCCGATAGGAAAAGTCGAACAATTAAAAAACAGTACCGTACTAAACATCTTTGAAGAGTTTAAAGAAGGTTTAAACGGATTAAAAGAAGGAGAAAAGATTTTAATATTTTTGTGGTTTGACAAAAGCGACACTCCAGATAAAAGAAAGATATTAAAAGTTCATCCAAAAGGAGACCCTGAAAATCCGATAAGGGGCGTATTTTCAACTAGGTCTCCAGTTAGGCCAAATCCAATAGGTGTTTATACAGTTAAAATCCTAAAAATAGATAATAATAAAATATTTGTTGATAAAATAGATGCCTTTGATGATACCCCAATAATCGATATTAAAATATATAGCCGTTCTGCAATTAATGGCACTTAAAAATTTTTTAAATTTGAACAAAATCAAAAGTTTTGTGGCTCTTTGCTCACTTCGTTCGCTCCGATTAAATTAAAATCATGCTGAATATTTTAATTATAATTTAATGTAAATATTTATAATATCCATTCGCAGAACAACTATATTCCAAAGAATTGGATAGCTGATTTTACCAGTTTTATTTTAATCGGTTAAATCATTAGTTTGAAGATATATCTAGAAAACTTTTGAGGTAGAAAATGCATCTAATAAAAATAGGTGGTAGCTTAACTTACTCGGTGAAAGAACTATTAAATGAGCTAAAAAATACAGATGAAGAGATAATAATTATCCCTGGCGGCGGGGATTTTGCCAATGTAGTTCGAAACCTTTATGAAAAAACTGAGTTAGATGAGACCGGAGCTCACAAAATTGCAACAGTATGCACAGACCTAATTGGAATGTATTTTTCCGAGGTATCGGGCATAAAAACAGCAGATAATCTGTTTGATGCAAAGAGAATTTTAAAGGATGAGGGAATTGTTATTGTTCTACCTTCAAAAATAGTTTTATCAACAGATGAGCTCCCACATTCTTGGGATGTTACTTCTGACTCCATTGCTGCCTATGTCGCCAAGTTATTGAATTTAAACAGCTTGATTATAGCCACAGATGTTGATGGGATATATGATAGATATCCTGAAGGAAAACTATTAAATACTATAAATACAAAAGCCATTAAAGGTTTTACATCCGTAGATAAACACTTACCAAAACTTTTAATTAGATACAACATAGAATGTTTTGTGGTTAATGGGAAATATCCTGAAAGGATAAAAAATATCATGAGAAACATAGAAGATATATATACAAAAATAACTTTAGAATAATTAAAATTAGTCGGTGATAAAATGAAATACAAATGTACATCATGCAGTGCCGAAATTGCTCCAAGAGAAAACGCTACTAGATTCCTGTGCCCAAACTGTGGGAAAGGAGAAATCGTAAGATGTGAAAAATGCAGAAAACTAAGCAACGTATACAAATGTCCTGTATGTGGATACGAAGGACCATAAATAATATAATATATTCTAAGTAATTACTAATTCCAATAATCCCTATAGATGGTGATATAATGGCAAAAGTTCTCGTTAAAATAAAAGTTATGCCTGTAAGTCCTGAAGTTGATAAAGAAGCATTAAAGGAAAAAGTAAAAGAAACCGTAGAAAAGATGGACACATTGTGCAGAGGAATAAATGATGAACCTTTAGCATTTGGTTTGTACTCAATAAACGTTATGGTAGAAATGGAAGAAAAAGAAGGCGGAACAGAACCTATCGAAAACGCTTTAAATGAATTAGAAGATGTAGAAAGTGCTGAAGTTCTAGAGGTTTCACTTGCTTAATGAAGCTATCTCAGACTAAAGATAATTCAAATTATATGTTTTGAGATATAGCTTCATAACAAACCTTCGTATTTTTTTATGTGAAACCTCCTCGTTAACATCTTATTCTAATATATGTATTATAACATAATAATTGCCTTGTTTTAAGCAGGATTCCGGTTTTGTGGGGTATTATGATAAACTATATAAATAAGGTTAAGCAAATAAAAAAGGCTATTGAATATATGGAAGATAGAGGATATTCTATCAATGTGCGCCATAAAAATAATCCAATTTTAGAAGTTGGAAAAGTAAAAACCAACCCCATAATTAAAAACACGATAGGAAACGTAAAAATTCACTATCTAAATACAATGAAGGTTCTGTTAAAACTGAGGTATTAACCTATTGAGGTGAATGTAGATGGCTAAATTAAAATACAAAATAGAAGCTGACCCTAAAAAAACCGCAAATGCTATGGGCAGGTCATTGAGAATCTCAAGAAAACATTCAATTGAAATCTGCAGAAAATTAAATGGAATGAAATTAGACGATGCTATTGCTTTTTTAAAGAGAGTTATTGACTTAAAAGAGCCTGTACCATTCAAAAGACACGATAAAGATGTTCCACACAGAAAAGGTAAACTTGGATGGCATGCAGGAAGATTCCCACAAAAAGCTTCTGAAGAAATATTGAAAGTTTTAGACAATGCAAAGAAAAACGCAGAATACAAAGGTTTAAACACTGAAAAGTTAAGAATAAAACATATCTCATCAAACAAAGGATTTACAATAAAAAGATACATGCCAAGAGCATTTGGTAGAGCATCACCTAAATTCCAAGAAACAGTACACATTCAAGTTATATTAGAAGAATACCACTAAAAAAATTCCAGAGAACTGACAAAACGAGATTGTAGTCCACGAGATGTAATAACCGTTTGTTACACAAGATACAAACTCGTTTGGAAGCTCTACTTCCTAAACGTTCAAAAAGGTGAAATAATGATTGAAAGAACATTTGTAAATGAAAATGTTATGGAAACATTAGTTAATGAATACTTCAAACTTAAATTGATAAGAGCTGGATACAGCCATATGGATGTAAAGAAAACACCTGTAGGAACAAGAATCACAGTTTACGCTGAAAAACCAGGTTTCGTTATCGGAAGAAAAGGAAGAATGGTAAAAGAATTAACAGAAACACTTGAAAAAGAGTACTGTGTAGAAAACCCGCAAATTGAAGTTAAACAGGTAGAAAACCCAGACTTAGATCCTGAAGTTGTTGCACACAAAATAGCATCATCCCTTGAAAGAGGAATGCACTTTAGAAGAGTGGCTCACTCAGCAGTGAGAAGAGTTATGAACGCTGGTGCAAAAGGTGTCGTTGTAATTATCTCTGGAAAATTGACTGGGGAAAGAGCAAGAGTGGAAAAATTCATGGCAGGATACATGAAACACTGTGGAGAACCATCTGAAGTGCTCGTTAAAAAAGCCCACCAATTAGCTAAATTAAAACTCGGTGTAACTGGTGTTACTGTAAAAATAATGCCTCCTGATGTAGTCTTACCTGATGAAATCGTCATAAAAGGAGACGAAATCAAAGAAGTTGACGAAGTATTAGAAGAATAAGGTGATTAAAATGGCTATCCTAAGGACAAGTGAAATTAGAGAGTTATCTGTTCAAGAAATGAAAGAAAAGCTTGTAGAATTAAAGAAAGAATTAATGAAAGAAAATGTAAATAAAGCTACCGGCGGAGCTCCTTCGAACCCTGGTAAGGTTAAAGAACTTAAAAGAACAATTGCAAGAATTTTAACAATAATGAACGAGAAGAAAAAAGAAGAAACAGTAAATGCCTAACAAACCTAACAAAAATTTTAAATATCATAAAATGGCAAAGATATATCAATCTACTAAAAAAAGTATTTTGAAAAAGCCATATTAAGTGAGAGGTGCATTAATGCCCGAAATTTGTCCAATATGTGGGTTACCAAAAGACCTGTGTGTATGTGAAGAAATTGCAAAAGAAGAGCAGAAAATAAAAGTATATGTTGCAAAAAGAAGATTTGGAAAATTGATGACCATAGTCGAAGGCTTTGATGCTGACTTAATCGATGTAAAAGATCTTGCTAAAAAATTAAAAGACATCTGTGCCTGTGGTGGAACTGTAAAGAAAGATTCAATTGAACTTCAGGGAGACCATAGAAGAAAAGTTGAAGAAACCTTGGTTAAAATGGGTTTCTCAAAAGATATGATTGACGTTAGATAATTTATTCATATTTTATTTAATTATAAATATAGGGCTTGAGGATACCTGATGGTACACCCTCGTGCCCTTTGGGTAGGGGACACCCATGATAACACCACAAAATATAATAAGACATGAACTAATTGGGTTAGATGTTGAGATTGTAAAATCCACTAACCCAAGTTTAATCGGTACAAAGGGTAGAGTAATTGACGAAACTAGAAATACATTAGTTGTTGAAAAATCAAACGGTAAAGAAATAGTAATTCCTAAAGATATTGCGACATTTAGATTTAAATTAAAAAATGATGAATTAATCAAAGTCGATGTCAACGGAAAACTCCTAATTGGAAGACCTGAAGACAGGTTAAAAAGAAAGATAAAACAACTCTACCCATACTAACGATATAAAACTATTTTGAAGGTCCCCATAAAAAATAACAAATGGTCAATTAAATAGTTACCACCATGTCAAAAATATTATATACTTATGATTATTAATTAATCTGAAACTCTTTATAAAATATTCAACAGCTCATATTGGAGGTATGGTTATGAAAAACATAGGGATAGATGTAAAATCTCCTGAAAATGTTTGCGATGATGTTAACTGTCCTTTCCACGGTAAACTATCCGTAAGAGGACAGACATTTGAAGGTATCGTAGCTAGCGACAAAGGACACAACACAGTTGTTATCAAAAGAGAAGTTGTAAGTTACATTCCAAAATATGAAAGATACGAAAAGAGAACAGCCACCATGGTTGCACACAACCCACCTTGTATAAATGCAAAGGTAGGTGACATAATAAAAATTATGGAATGTAGACCCATAAGTAAAACAAAATCATTCGTTGTTGTTGAAAAATTAGGTCATGACGTATTTGCGGAAGAAGAACAATAATTCCTTTAAAAGGTGAAATATATGAAAGGATTAGGCTCAAATGTTGTGAGATCACTACCTAACGGTGCAAGACTGTTTTGTGCTGACAACACAGGTGCAAAGGAATTAGAGATCATTGCAGTTAAAAACTACAAAGGAGTAGCAAGAAGATTACCTTCAGGTGGAGTCGGAGATATGGTCTTTGTTTCAGTTAAAAAAGGTACACCTGAAATGAGAAAACAAGTTTTACCTGCAATCATCATAAGACAGAAGAAAGAATACAGAAGAGCTGACGGTTCAAGAGTTAAATTTGAAGATAACGCTGCAGTAATTGTAACACCGGATGGAAACCCAAAAGGTTCAGAAATCAAAGGGCCAGTTTCAAAAGAAGCTGCTGAAAGATGGCCTGGTGTATCAAGATTAGCTAAAATAATTCACTAAATATTAAATTGAGATTTTAGTTTTCAAATTCTCACAATAAAATCGCTCTGCGATTTTAAGTTTTATAGTGGGATTTCTAATTTCCTCATTAACACTTGAAGGTGAAATGATGGTTTTGACAAAATCAAAACAACCAAGAAAACAAAGAAAGGCGCTTTATAATGCACCATTACACCTAAGAAACAGATTAATGTCCGCCATGTTATCAAAAGAATTGAAAGAAAAGTATAACAAAAACGCTCTCCCGGTTAGAAAAGGAGATGTGGTAAAAGTCCTAAGAGGAAGCTTCAAAGGTGTTGAAGGAGAAGTAACTAAAGTAATGTACAAATCATACAGAATATATGTTGAAGGAGTACTTAACAAAAAACAGGATGGAAAAGAAACCCCTTACCCAATTCATCCCTCAAATGTCATGATAGTAAAGTTGGATGAATCAGACGAAAAGAGGTTTAAAAACTTAAATAACTAAGAGGTGTGAGCATGGCAAATAAAGGACCTAGGAAACATCTAAAAAGATTAGCCGCTCCAGTAAACTGGCAACTTCCAAGAAAGGTTAAAAAATTCACTGTAAGACCATCAGCAGGTCCACACTCAATGGATAAATCATTACCATTATTATTGGTTGTTAGAGACATTTTGAAATATGCTGACAACGCAAGAGAAGCAAAAAAAATTATCAAAATGGGTAAAATATTAATCGATGGCAGAAAAAGAAAAGAATACAAACACCCTACCGGTTTAATGGATGTTTTATCAATACCTGACACAGAAGAAAACTTTTTAGTTCTCTTAGATGAAAAAGGTAGAATCACATTAAAGAAAACCGATAAAAATAATGTAAAATTGTGTAAAATAAACAATAAAACAGTAATCAAAGGAGGGCACATACAGCTAAACCTCCATGATGGAAGAAACCATATTGTAAAATTAGCTGACGCTACAAAAGCTGAAGAAGATGTTTACAAAACTGGAGACAGTGTTTTAATCTCAATTCCAGAGCAAGACATAGTAGGCCATGTTTCTTTCGAAGAAGGAAAATTGGCATACATTACCGGTGGTAAACACGTCGGCGAATTTGCAAAAATCGTAGAAATAGAAAAGAGAAAATTATACCCAGACATTATAACACTAGAAAACAAAGACGGAGAAAAATTCAAAACAGTTAGAGATTATGTCTTTGTGGTTGGTGATGACGAACCAGTTATCACAATGTAAAAATCATAAAATAATTTAGGAGGACGAAACATGTCATTCCAAGAAATCTGGGAAAAAGAACCCATGAAAAGGCCAAGAATAGAAAAAGTAACTGTTAACTTTGGAGTTGGCGAAGCTGGAGATAGATTAACAATTGGTGCTAAAGTTATCGAAGAAATCACAGGTCAAAAACCTGTTAGAACCTTGGCAAAACAGACAAACCCTGCATTTGGTATTAGAAAAAAATTACCAATTGGACTAAAAGTTACATTAAGAGGTAAAAAAGCTGAAGAATTCTTGAAAAATGCATTTATTGCATTTAAAGCTTCAGGAAAAACACTCTTTTCAAGATCATTCGATAACAGAGGAAACTTCTCATTTGGTGTTCCAGAACACATAGACTTCCCAGGACAAAAGTACGATCCTTCAGTTGGAGTTTACGGTATGGATATCTGCGTAACTTTAGACAAGCCAGGGTACAGGGTTAAAAGAAGAAAGCTAAAAAGAAGTAGATTACCTGGAAGACACTTAGTTACAAAAGAAGAAGCTATCGAGTATATAAAAACAAAATTCGAAGTTGATATTGAAGAATAAACATCAACAGGATTCAAATTCCCAATATTTGGATTAATAACTAAATAGGTTATTACACATAAAGGTGAAAATATGACAAAAGCACCATTTAAGAAAAAATACGGATACGGTTCTAAAGTATGCAAAAGATGCGGAAGAAAAGGACCGGGAATTATTAGAAAATACGGACTTAACTTATGCAGACAATGCTTTAGAGAATTAGCACCAAAATTAGGATTTAAAAAATACGATTAGGAGGTATCAGCATGAGTTTAATGGACCCACTTGCAAACGCCTTAAACCATATATCCAACTGTGAAGGAGTGGGAAAAAGCGTGGCATATGTAAAGCCAGCTTCAAAGCTCATTGGTAGAGTATTAAATGTTATGCAAGACCACGGATATATTGGAAACTTTGAGTATATCGAAGATGGAAGAGCAGGGATTTACAAAGTAGAACTAATTGGTCAAATAAACAAATGTGGAGCTGTTAAGCCAAGATACGCTGTTAAGAAACAAGAATTTGAAAAATTTGAAAAAAGATACTTACCTGCTAAAGGTTTCGGATTATTAATCGTAAGTACACCAAAAGGTTTAATGACACACGACGAAGCCAAGAATCAGGGATTAGGTGGAAGATTAATATCCTACGTATTCTAAGGACCAAACACTTTTTGGAGGTATTAATTATGCCAGTCGCAGCAATAATGAGGGAGGAAATTGATATCCCTGAAAATGTCTCTGTCGATATAAACGGCAGTGAAGTTGTTGTTAAATCAGGCGGAACAGAACTTAGAAGAGAACTTTCTTACCCAAACATTGTCATAAAAAAAGAAGAAAATAAAGTAGTTATAGAAAGTACCTTCCCAAGAAAAAAACAGGCTGCCATGATAGGAACATACAGGGCACATATTCAAAACATGATCAAAGGAGTTACAGAAGGCTTTGAATACAAATTAAAAATAAGATATGCCCACTTCCCTATGAAAGTTAGTGTTAAAGGTAATGAAGTAATTATAGACAACTTCTTAGGGGAAAAATTCCCGAGAAAAGCAAAAGTCATGGAAGGAACCAAAGTCAAAGTCAGCGGTGAGGATGTTATTGTTACAGGGGCTGACAAAGAAAAAGTAGGGCAAACTGCTGCAAACATAGAACAGGCCACAAAAGTCAAAGGAAGGGACATTAGAGTATTCCAGGACGGAATTTACATCGTAGAAAAAGCTGGAAAAGTATTGTAAGGATTTATAAATCGTAGATTTGTAAATCCCTAAATCCGAAGGATTTTGAAGGCCAGCAAATCCGAAGGATTTGCTTGGACCAGAAAAGAAAAAACGGTGGTCCTATGAGTGAATTAAAAAGATTATTAAAATTAAAGCTCAAAATGAAACAAAAAAGACCTGAATTCAAAAGACAAGACTGGTTCAAATGCAAAAGAATCGGTACAAGCTGGAGAAGACCTAAAGGGAAACACAGCGGAATGAGATTACAATTAGCACACAGACCTGCAATTGTTAAAATAGGTTACAGAGGACCTGCTCTTGTTAGAGGATTACACCCTTCAGGTTTAGAAGATGTACTCATTCACAATGTAAAAGAATTAGAAGCATTAAACCCTGAAACACAAGGGGCTAGAGTAGCTTCAACAGTAGGTAAAAGAAAAAGAGCAGAAATCGTAAAAAAAGCTCAGGAATTGGGAATAAGATTACTAAACATTTCCAAAGAAAAACAGGAAGAGCTCTTAAATCTATAATTCCATTAATTAATTATTAGGCTTACAATCCAAATAATGTGAAATCCTAGCGAATTTCACCAAATGATTCTTAAATATATTTCCATTAGTGCAGTCTGGAAATTTAAAAAACTTCAATATTCTGGTTTCTCGTTTCACTTGAAACTGAAAAACCATTTCATATTCTGATTTCCTTACCATATTCGGAAATTGTAAAAGCCCTTCGGGTTTTCAGAAAAGGTGATATTATGGATGTATCTACCCAGAGAAGAATAGCCGCAGATGTTTTAAATTGCGGTATTGATAGGGTTTGGGTTGATCCTGAAAACTTAGACAGAGTTAAAATGGCAATAACCAAAGATGACATCAGGTTATTAATAAAAGATGGAATAATTGTAAAAAAACAAGAAAAAGGTATAAGTAGCGGTAGAAAGAAAAAAGCACTTGAACAGAAAAGAAAAGGTAAAAGAAAAGGCCCTGGTTCAAGAAGAGGTGCTAAAGGAGCTAGAACTCCTAAGAAAGAAAGATGGATAAACACCATAAGACCGCTAAGAAGAATGTTAAAAGAATTAAGGGAAGAAAATAAATTAGAAAGATCAACATACAGAAAGTTATACAGAATGGCAAAAGGTGGAGCATTTAGAAGTAAAAACCACATGAAGCTGTACATGAAAGACCACGGGATGTTGGTAGAATAATCAATCAATAAGGAGGTATGATTATGGCACACGGTGCTAAATATAGAGTCCCTTTTAGAAGAAGAAGGGAAGGGAAAACAGATTTCAGACAAAGATTAGGTTTATTATTGTCTGGAAAACCAAGATTGGTTGCAAGAAAAACACTAAACAACAATATCGCACAGCTCATAAGCTATGATGAAAAAGGAGATGTTGTATTAGTTTCTGCCCACTCAAAAGAGCTCGTAAAGATAGGATACAAAGGACATTGTGGAAATATCCCTGCAGCATACTTAACAGGTTTATTGTTAGGTAAAAAAGCAGTTAAAGAAGGATATGAAGAAGCAGTTTTAGATATAGGTCTACAAAGAGCTACAAAAGGAGCTGCAATCTTCGCTATATTAAAAGGTGCACTTGATGCTGGCATGGATATTCCTTACAGTGAAGATGTAATAGCCGATGAAGAAAGATTAAACGGAACACACATCAAAAACTACGCTGAGCTCTTAAAAGAGGAAGACGAAGAAGCATACAAAAGACAATTCTCAAAATACTTGGAAAAAGGATTAAACCCTGAAGACTTGCCAGAGCACTTTGAGGAAATAAAGGAGAAAATCCTTAATTTATAAGGTGATATAAATGGCTAAATCCGAAAGAAGATTTAATGTTGAGGCTTGGGAGCCAAAAACTCAAGTCGGTAAGATGGTTAAAGAAGGGACAATTACAGACATTGACTACATTTTAGACAATGGTCTCCCATTGTTAGAACCTGAAATTGTAGATGCCCTTTTACCAGATCTAGAGGAACAAGTATTAGATGTTAAGCTTGTTCAAAGAATGCACAAATCAGGAAGAAGAGCAAGATTTAGAGCTACAGTTGTTGTAGGAAACAAAAATGGTTATGTTGGAGTAGGGATGGGCAAAGCTAAAGAAGTTGGTCCTGCAATTAGAAAAGCCATTGCTCAGGCAAAATTATCATTAATTAGGGTTAGAATCGGTTGCGGTTCTTGGGAATGCGGTTGTGGAACACCACACTCAATTCCGTTCAAAGTTAAAGGTAAATGTGGAAGTGTTAAAATCGAATTATATCCTGCACCAAGAGGAGTAGGTTTAGTTGCAGGTAATGTTGCAAAGGCAGTTTTAGGTCTTGCAGGAGTTAAAGACGCATGGACAAAATCCTTCGGAGACACCAGAACAACATTCAACTTTGCTGTTGCTGCATTTGAAGCTCTCAAAAACTTGAACTTCGTAAGATGCTTGCCAGAACAGAAAGAGAAATTAGGTCTTACAGAAGGTAGAGTACTTTAATTCTATTTACTTTTAATGTATAGACCCTATGAAAATCTTGCTGATTTTCAACTTCTTCACTTTCGAGACAAATTCTTTAGAATTTGTCGAGTTAAATTAAAAATCAATTATTAGACAAGCATGAAATGTTTGTAGCCCACAATCCTTATTGTGGTTTTTCAATCCATGGAAAGGTGATGAAAACATGGCTTACGCAGTTGTAAGAGTGAGAGGTAGCGTAGGTGTAAGGAGAGATATAGCCGACACACTTAAAATGTTAAGATTACACAGGGTAAACCACTGTGTTGTAGTGCCAGAAGAAAAATTCAAAGGAATGATACAGAAAGCAAAAGACTATGTAACCTACGGAGAAATAAACAAAGAAACGCTTATAAAGTTAATATTGAAGAGAGGCAGACTCCCTGGAAACAAAAGAGTGGATGAAGAAAAAATCAAAGAATTAATGGATTTGTCAGTAGAAGAACTCTCCGAAAAAATATTAAATGGAGAAATAAAATTAAAAGATACTCCATTAAAACCAGTATTCAGATTACACCCTCCAAGAAAGGGATACGACAAAGCAGGTATTAAGAAACCATTTTCAGTTGGAGGAGCTTTAGGTTACAGGGGAGAAAAAATAAACGACCTACTGGAAAAAATGATGTAATCTAAAGGTGATTAAATGATAAGAAAAAGTAAAAAAATCACAAAAATGAGAGGTAGTAGAACCTGTGGTTACGGTGAAGCTAAAAAACACAGGGGAGCTGGTCACAGAGGTGGTAGAGGTAAAGCTGGAGGCCATAAACATAAATGGTTACGTACCGTCAAGTTTATGCCTAATTACTTTGGAAAATACGGATTCAAAAGACACCCTACCTTAGTTAAAAGCCTTAAAACTGTTAACGTAGGAGAAATAGAAGAATTCGTATTAAAAAACAAAGATTTATTTGAAGTTGAAGATGGAAAAATTGTAGTTGATGTTACAGAATTCGGATACGAAAAAGTCCTTGGAAAAGGTAAAGTATCAACTGCAATGATTTTAAAAGCAGTAGAATTCTCTGAAGGGGCAAAAGAAAAAATAAGTGCTGCTGGTGGAGAAGTTGTTGAATTATAGATATATTAAAAACCATTTTAATATAATACTTTTACTTTTTCTCGTTTTTAATATAGATAATAAAGGAAATTTTAATAATTTCGAAATATCCAAATATAATAATATTTTTTTAAATAATATTCATAATTTCTTAAAAATACCTACATTATTAATTTTTAACTGTTTTTCATTGTTGTTATTATTTTTGTTATTAACCGCCCTAATTATGATTGTTCCACGAGTAATCAATTAAAATTTTAATACTCGTTGTAAAACAAAAAAAGAGAGATTTACCTCGAATACGGCATACAATATATCGGGAACGACCATATCAAAGATAAATTAATATAGGTGTGAGGGGTAATCCCTTTTGATAAACTTTATCGTTTATAATGTTGCAAGGTGGTATCTTGGAAGCTTTTCTACATAAAATAAAACCATTACTTGAATATATACCAGAAGTAAAAAGACCTGAAAGAGACGTTTCATTTAAAGAAAAATTACAGTGGACAGGATTGGTATTGATATTGTACTTTATACTAGGTACGATCGATGTATATACTGGGGGAGCTCAGATACCTTCAATTTTCGATTTCTGGCAAACTGTTACAGCATCTAAAATGGGGACTCTGATTACCCTAGGTATTGGACCAATTGTTACTGCAGGTATTATAATGCAGTTACTCGTAGGTTCCGAACTTATAAAATTGGATCTATCAAACCCGGTGAACAGGGGGCTATTCCAAGGATTACAAAAACTATTTGCAATAGTGCTCTGTTTTGTAGAGGCGTTAATGTTCGTTGGTGCTGGAGCATTTGGGGCGATAGGATCACTGTCATTAGTGATAATACTCGTCCTACAGTTGGCGTTAGGTGCGGTACTATTGATATATCTTGACGAAATAGTTTCAAGATACGGTATTGGATCAGGTATTGGGTTGTTTATTGCAGCAGGGGTTTCACAAACAATATTTGTAGGAGCTCTAGGACCTCAAGGTTATCTCTGGAAATTCTTCAGTGCATTAACAATGGGAAGTTTATGGACTGCATTTGAATATATTTTACCAATACTCGGTACTATAGCAGTATTTTTTATCGTAGTTTATGCAGAGAGTTTAAGGGTGGAAATTCCTTTGGCACATGGAAGAATAAAAGGGGCAGTTGGAAAGTACCCTATAAAATTCATTTATGTATCCAACTTACCAGTGATACTGGCTGTAGCATTATTTGCAAATATCCAATTATGGGGAATGTTCTTAGAAAAAATGGGACTACCATTATTGGGACACTATGTAAATGGAAGAGCAGTTGATGGTATAGCATATTATTTCTCAACACCTTATGGGATATCAAGCATAATATCTGATCCATTACATGCCGTATTCTATACCTTAGCCATGGTGGTATTCTGTATATTATTTGGTATGTTCTGGGTTGAAACCTCGGGGTTAGATGCAAAATCTATGGCTAAAAAATTAGGTAACTTAGACATGGCAATTAAAGGCTTCAGAAAAAGTACAAAGTCCATAGAACAAAGATTAAGAAGATACATAAAACCTATTACGGTGATGAGCTCAGCATTTGTTGGATTCTTAGCAGCAGTGGCAGACTTCACAGGTGCCTTAGGTGGAGGTACTGGGGTTTTACTTACAGTTTCTATAGTTTATAGATTGTATGAACAGATTGTACAGGAACAAATCTCAGAGTTGCACCCTGCAATTGCCAAATTAATTAAAAAATAAAAAATACTTTTTTACTTTTTTATTAGATATTATTATTTTATTATTTTTGGAATTAAATTATATATCCACGTCGATTATATACACCGTAGCTGTGTTGTTGTATAAATTAAACTCAGAATTCCAAAAAAGGCAGATATGCTCCATAAAACCCATACTATCTCGTACTCCTTCATTGGCTTCTTTTTTAATATTAATCTGGGCAAAGATAGATAACCCCCTTCAACATAGAGTTTTCCGTTTTTTAAAGTAGTAGGTTTATGGTCTTCTCTTTTTGTAACTCCTGCAGTATAATATTTTAAAAATGCATCCAACAAGTAGGGTGTAAGTACTATAACTAGTTGGGGAATTATATCCTTCCAAACAGCAATTGTGGCTAAAAATGCTCCAATTGGGAGAGTTCCAACATCTCCTGGAAATACTTTTGCAGGATATTTATTAAGCATGAAAAAACCCAAATAGGATGCGGTAAATACCATAACTATTTGAAAGCCTGAAAAATCCCCCTTTAGGAGTAGAACCAACCCTATAAAAAATGAAGATATTATTCCCAAACCTATCTCCAAACCATTAAATCCTGCCAACATATTGGTCAAATTTGAAACTATTGATATTCCAAGAATCAGTGAAATTATTTTAATTAAATTAAAATCCAATAACAATCCTGCAGGGATACCTATTAAACCAAGTAGTATAAGTTTTTGCCATGGTGAGAGTTTAGCGATATCATCTACAATTCCAACGATTCCAGAAAGGGCCATAACGATTGATACTGCAGGATTTAAAATAGATAGAACTCCAATATTTACAGATACTGGTGCAATACCCCCCATTTCAGCAACCTTTGTTTTTTCTTTCTTATGCAGGTCAATACCATATTTTACATTAATCATTTTTTTCATAATAGAGCTAGTGAGTATATATGATGATATAAATGAGATAAACAGCAATCCAACATAATATAGATCCATAAAATCACCAGTTGTTTTTCATCCATAGTACGTGCTTTTGATATAATTTAAAGACACTTTTATTAAATTTTATCAAAACACCATAATAAGTTATTTATATATATGTTATTTATTAATCTTTTAGTAAAATCTTAGGAGGAAAAATATGGGGGAATTCCTGAACAAATTTTCCGAATTTTTTAAGCGACGTGAAAATATAAAAGTATTTCTCATAATCCTAGTACTGGGGTTGGTAAGCTTTCAGCTTAGAGCTCAGCCTGCAGACATGGGATTTACAAACGATGTACAGTTAAAAAATATGTTTGCAGATGAAAATGGAAGAATGTATTTGATAGCACTTGACCCTTACTGGTATCTTAGATTAACAGAAAACTACCATGATCATGGACATCTTGGAGAAACATTAAAAGAAGTAGATGGAAAACTTGTTCCATATGATACTATTCAGTATGCACCACCGGGGCATCCGGCACCAGATAAAGTTCCTATATTATCGTTGGTTACATTAGGCATATATTCAATATGGCACTCCTTTGATTCAACTGTAACTTTGATGAATGCTGCATTTTGGGTACCTGCATTAATGGGTATGCTACTTGGGATACCAATATTCTTTATGATTAGAAGAAGTACTTCGAGTAATGTAGGTGGGGTTGTAGGGGCGTTGATTATTGCATCCAGCCCAGCATTACTTTACAAAACTTCAGCAGGATTTGCAGACACTCCAATATTTGAAGTTCTGCCGATATTGTTTATTGCATGGTTTATAATGGAGGCGATACATTACCAAAACAACCTAAAAAAATCCATAATATTTACCGCATTGGCAACCTTATTAATTGCACTTTATCCAAGAATGTGGGCTGGTTGGTGGTATGCCTACAATATTGTGACAGGTTTCTTAATTATCTATTTAGCATATCTATGTGTCGTTAAAAAATCACATGAATCTGACAATTTCAAAAACCTTCTTTCAATCACCGGTTTGTTTGTACTTGGAGGAGGGTTACTGGTTTCAGTATTCTATGGGATAAATAGCTTTATAAATGGGGTTTTATCTCCAGTAGGGTTTACAACAATAAAGGTAGTATCTCATGCAACAGGATGGCCAAATGTCTATACTACAGTTTCCGAGTTATCTGCCACATCATTTAACAGTATTGTAAATAATTCGGTAGGTAGTATATGGCTATTTATAGTTGGAATATTGGGTGTAATTTCATCATTCATATCATTGAGACATGGTAAAAAAGAATTTGATGTGAAATATGGTCTACTTTTAATATTATGGCTTGCTGCCACAGGTTATGCTGCCACAAAAGGTGTTAGATTCATAGGATTAATGACACCTCCACTGGCCATTGGTATAGGCATACTTGCGGGGCAGTTGGAGAATATAGTTAAAATAAGCAAGAGTAATTTAATTAAATACTCGTTGTACCCAGTAGTAGGTATTGTATCATTGCTATTTATTGCAACTAACGCCGGTAAAATCCCGGAAATAATTTTGCCGTCAACATATGTCCCTATTGCAGCATATGGGTTAATTTCACTGGTTGTAGTGCTTCTACTGTACAAGATAGCAGATATAATATCTTCAGATAGGGAAAATAAGTTTAAAAAATTATTCAGTGTATTATTGGGTATTGCATTAGTTCTTCCATCTTTAGCCAGTGCTGTTCCATTATATACTGCACCTACGTTTAACGATGGATGGAAAGAAAGTTTGGATTGGATAAAAACAGAAACTCCAAACAACTCTGTTATAACCTGCTGGTGGGACAATGGGCATATTTATACCTGGGCTACAAGAAAAATGGTAACATTTGATGGAGGAAGCCAGAACTCTCCAAGAGCTTATTGGGTAGGAAAGGCATATTCAACATCAAATGAAAACCTCTCAGTTGGAATACTTAGAATGCTTGCCACAAGTGGTGATAAAGCATTTGAGAAAGATGGAATTTTAATGAACAAAACAAACAACAGTGTTGGAGAAACTGTAAAAATACTCAATGAAATACTGCCAGTTAGTAAGTCCAAAGCTTATAATATTTTGGTAAATAAATACAACCTAACAGAAAAAGAAGCACTCGAAGTATTGAATGCAACACACCCAGAAAATCCAAATCCCGACTACCTTATAACATACAATAGGATGACAGATATTGCACCTGTTTGGAGTATGTTTGGAAACTGGGATTTCAGTATGCCACCAAATACACCAAATGAAGAAAGGGAAAGTGGATACTACACCAAATTAAGGGGAGAAGGTGTCCTAAACAATGGAACATTATTTATAAGAGTGCCAATACAAAAAACACAGAATTACGCTGTAATGAACGTCATACTAATACAAAATTCAAGTATTGCAAGTTATGATCTAACATACAATACAAATACTGGAACTGTAATGAGTGAGAAAACCACAGGATTCCACAAAGTCATTGTGAAGAATGGAAATAATGTTTATGAAAAAGAATTCAACAAAAATGGAACCATTAGTGAAATAGTTAGACTGGTACCTGTAGGAAATAACCAATATTATGCATATGTTTGGATTGCATCAAGAAACCTTGAAGATAGTATCTATACAAGACTTCACTTCCTTGATGGATATGGTTTAAAACATATAAAATTAGTTAAAGAATCCCAAGATCCTACAAACTATGGAATTCAGCCAGGATTTAAGGTTTATGAAGTTGATTATGGAATAGATTATCTTAACTAACCATCTAAAAATTCTTTTTTATTTTATATTTAATCGAGGACTAATTTTATAGCCATAGTCGTTTACGGAATTTATGTTAGTATTCAACCACGATAAAATTTAAGTTGAGAACATATATTATTTAAATTTACTAAACACCCTCCTACTTTAAATTTATACAGTATGTACTACACATTTGAAATAACCATTAACCATAAAATCGATTTAAAACAAAAACTCAAAAACAAAGTTCAGAATATATGCATAAATTTAAAATTTTTAGGTGATTGAATGAATGTTGAAATTTTAAGGCTTGGGCACAGAGGTGAACGGGATAAGAGAATCTCGACCCATGTTGCATTGACTGCAAGGGCATTAGGTGCCAGTAAAATAATATTCAGTACGGAAGATTCCCATGTTAGAGAGAGTGTAAACAGGATTGTAGAAAGCTGGGGTGGGAACTTTAAATTTGAAGTTGTGAGCTCTTGGAGGTCATATATTAAAAAATTTAAAGATAACAACGGACTAGTTGTTCATCTAACAATGTATGGTGAAAATGTCAACGAAGCCATGGATAAGATAAAAAACGAGATGAAGCAAGAAAAACATAGGTTGATTGTAATCATAGGGGCAGAAAAAGTTCCAAGAGAAGCTTATGATCTTGCAGACTACAATGTTTCTATAGGGAATCAGCCACATTCAGAGGTTGCAGCTTTGGCTATCTTTTTAGATAGATTGTTTGAGGGAAAAACACTATATAAAGAATACGAGGATGCAAAAATTAAAGTAAATCCTTCAGAAAAGGAAAAATCAGTTGTTATACAGAAGGACTAACCTACATCTTTAAATTATTTATTTCCATAATTACTTAGTTAAATTTAAATTATTTTGATGGTATTGTAATAATGGTGATTGCAAACGATGATTACATTAATTAATTTGTAATTATGGACGGATCATGTTGCTCAGAGATCGGACAATCCTAACGGTTTATAACTCTCTTCGTTTCGCTCAGAGATAAATAAAAATCGGAGATTTTCATAGCCCGTTAAGGGTGTTGAAAACCGTTAGGTTTTCATAGGATCTCTTCGCTTTGCTCAGAGATGGTGAAATAATGATGTTAAGTGATAAAGACATATTAGATTACATTAATTCAGAAAGAATTGTTATTGAACCTTTTAATCCAGACTTTGTTGGACCGTGTTCTTATGACGTCACATTAGGGGATGAATTTATAATTTACACAGATGAAGTCTATGATTTAAAGAAAAAACGAGGGTACAGGAAATTTAAAATAGACAACTCGATAATGGTGTGCCCATTGTACCATCACTTAGATGAAAAAATAATAGAAACATATAAAGAAAAGTATGATGTTGATTATGTTATAAGTGGAGGCTTATTGGGAACTACCAATGAATACATAGAACTACCAAATGATGTATGCGCGCAATATCAGGGTAGAAGTAGCTTTGGTAGGGTCTTTTTACAATCACATCAAACTGCTGGTTGGATAGATTCTGGATTTAAGGGTAAGATCACCCTTGAAATTGTGGCCTACGATAAACCAGTCATACTGTATAAAAACCAAAGAATAGGGCAACTAATATTTAGTAAAACACTATCCCCTGCAGATATTGGATATTCTGAAAGAAAGGCTTCAAAGTATGCTGGCCAGAACTCTGTAATGCCATCATTAATACATACTGAAACTATCCAAAAACCGGATAAATTTTAATCAATAGAGGTGAGAAAAATGTACGTTCCTGAAGAAATTGTTGAAACTATTAAAATGATCGAATATGAAAATTTGGATATTAGAACTACAACATTGGGTGTTAACTTAAAAGATTGTATAGATAAGGACATAGACACACTGAAAGAAAATATATACAACAAGATCACATCACTTGCAGATAATCTCGTTGAAACTGCAGAAGTGGTATCTCAGAAATACGGGATACCTATTGTAAATAAGAGACTGTCTGTAACTCCAATAGGACTCATTGTTGGAAGTGCATTAAAGGATATGGATAGGGAAGAGGGAATAAAGGCTTGTGTAGAGGTCGGTGAAACACTTGATAAGGTGGCAAAAAAGGTAAATGTGGATTTTATTGGAGGATACACTGCATTAGTCCATAAAAGCATAACAAGAGAAGAATCCATACTTATAGACTCCATACCGTATATGATGGAAAAAACAGAAAAGGTATGCTCTTCAGTTAATGTTGGAACTACAAAATCTGGAATAAACATGGATGCCGTTAAAAGAATGGGAGAGATTATCAAAGAAACTTCCTTAATAACAAAAGACGGTATAGGGTGTGCAAAACTCGTTGTATTCACAAACGTTCCTGAAGATAATCCTTTCATGGCAGGTGCATTCCACGGAGTTGGAGAAGGAGATGCCACCCTAAATGTTGGGGTTTCTGGTCCAGGTGTTGTGAGGGCCGTTGTTGAAAAACTCAAAGGTAAGGATATTGGTACAATAAGCAATGAAATAAAGAAGACTGCATTTAAAATTACAAGAGTTGGAGAGTTAGTTGGAAGAGAAGTTGCAAAGGAATTAAATGTGGAATTTGGAATTATTGATCTTTCATTGGCACCTACACCGGCACCTGGAGATAGTATTGCCAATATATTGGAAGCTATGGGACTTGAAAAATGTGGAACCCATGGAACTACAGCAGCTCTTGCACTTTTGAATGATGCAGTTAAAAAAGGAGGAGCCATGGCTTCAAGTTATGTAGGTGGATTAAGTGGTGCATTTATACCAGTTAGTGAAGATGCAGGCATGATAGAAGCTGTTGAAGCAGGTTCGTTGAATTTAGAAAAACTCGAAGCAATGACTTGTGTATGTTCCGTAGGTTTGGATATGATTGCAATCCCTGGAAAAACTCCTGCTTCAACAATATCTGCAATAATAGCTGATGAGATGGCCATAGGAATGGTAAATAGAAAAACAACTGCAGTTAGGATAATTCCGGTTCCAGGAAAAGATGTAGGAGATTGTGTAGAATACGGCGGTTTACTTGGAAGAGCTCCGATAATGCCTGTGAATGAATATTCATCAGAGGAGTTTATAAACAGAGGAGGAAGGATACCTGCCCCTATTCACTCATTAACCAACTAAAAATATTTTCAATCACATTTTGAAGTTATATGTGTATGCCTATTCACTTAACTATAGGAAAGGTTTATAATGAATAATTAAAAAAGTATATATTGTTAAGGTGATATCTTGGCAAGGAAAAAAAATGATGATGCAGGGCTCAGTACAAGCGCAGGGCTTGTAAGATATATGGATCAAGATGTTTCAAAAATAAAAATAGAGCCTGAAAAGGTCATAGGAATTACATTTGCGATAATTGTACTGGAAGCCATTTTAAACTATGGAATTTTTATATAATCCTTTTTACGAACGAAGTGAGTAAATCAGCAAATCCGAAGGATTTGTGCAATTAAATTAACTTTTTTAAAATTTTAAGACTAATTTTATACTACAATAATACTATAAAAAATAAATGTTGAGTATAGTGGTTTGCAGTTTTAATTAACTATTCCATATTAGTTAAAACTAAATTAAGCAGAATTACTTTATTTTTAATTATTAGTTCAATAAGTAATGCACACCACTATATTAGTCGTATTCTCTCCAGGTGTGTCCACATTTTTTACACTTGTAAAATCTTGTTTCAGGTTCATCTGCACATCTTGTTTGTTGCAACCACCAGGAAGCTTCCATGTTTCCACATGAAGGACATTCTATTCTTGTTGTTGGTAGTGTATCAACATCTTCAATTACTGTTACTTCCTGTTTTTTAGCTTCTATCTTTTCCTTTAATTCGTATTCTTCTGTTCTGTTTCCTAACTCTTCTTCAAAACCGCAAACTGTACATTTCAACCTTCCATTTTTTGGTAACATTATATTGTTACATTTTGGACAAAATTCCACCATTATCTCACCTTTTTAAATTAATCGTTTTAAGATAATCATCTATTATTTTTTGATGATCAAATGCAATTTTCAGTTTTTTGATTTCATCAATATCAAATAATTTTGCATCTTTTGCATCATCGGCACCCTTTAGGGTACCTCCAACAGGATCTAAAACATAAACTATTGAAACTGTATGCCCCCTGGGATCTCTATCTGGGTCAGAGTAAACACCCAGTAGTTTTTTTACCGTAGTTTCTAGATTAGTCTCTTCTTTAATCTCCCTTACAACGGCATTTTCTACGGTTTCGCCATACTCAACAAAACCCCCTGGAAGTGCCCAGAAATCCTTAAATGGAGGATTCTTCCTTTTTATTAAAACTATTTTATTATCAACATCAATAATCCCATCAACAGTTAATAATGGCGATTTATGTTTAGTAATCATAATATTTCCCTCGTATCGAATGAAGTGAGGAAGACGTAAACTAAGGTTATAAGTTTCTCACTTCCGACATTCGAAAAGCTACAAATCGTTAGGTTTTTTACTCAATAATGTGAATAAAAACTAGTTTACAAAGAAAATATAAATTTTGAATTAAAGAGACGGTATTATATTATTTATAACTTTCGGAATGGTTTAAGGTTATCAATTCTCATTTTGTTCAAAATTTCTTGTTTTAATATCTTTGATTTTCAATATAGTAGGTAATATAATAAGTACATAAATAGGTATTATTTCCAACCTACCAACCCACATAAAGAAAATCCCAATTAACTTTGCAAATGGATGTAGCTCATGATTTACTATATTCACAGATAGTCCTATGTTTGCCACCAGTGAAACCGATTCAAAAATAGATCTATATGGATCATAACCTAAAGAGATAAGCACAAGAGCTCCGACTAAATAATGAAAAACGTATGCAAAAGCTATTATAAATGAGTCTATAATAAGATTTGAACTCAGCGGATTATCTCCAAGTTTTTTGTGTATTACAGTATTTTGTGGAAATACGGCTTCTTTTAACCTATAATAGAAGCTCTTGAACATTATTACAAGCCTTATTAATTTTATACCTCCAGTAGTTGTACCAGTGGAGCCACCTATGGCCATGATAAAAATCAATAGTGCAAGTGAAGTATTACTTAAATCCGAAATATTCACTGTAGAGTACCCGGTACTCGTCATTGCAGAAACCACGGTAAAAACAGCATCTAACGGACCTACTCCCGATGATATCACAAGAACAGATGCTACAAACAATATTAAGGGGATCGAAACTTTTGTTTGAATATCATTTATCCATCTACCGGTCAATATCTTATGATGAACGGCAAAGGAAACGATACCTCCAATGAACATTATTAATATCGTTATAACCTTTGAAAGACTATTGTAGGGAAAACTATCATTACTAATACTCATCCCGCCAGTGGATATACCACACATGCATATGTTTATAGATTCCCACAGTGTTAGACCGCTTAAATAAAGTAGGGTTATTCCTAAAGAAGTGTATAACAAATAAATTTGCCATATCTTCCTAACTGTACTACCGGTACTTGGTAATATTTTTTCTTCCCTGGCTTCGGCTCTATAATATGCCGAAGCTCCGGCTTTGGAAAGTATGGTAATAACCATTACAAGAACTCCTACACCACCTACCCACTGTTCCATGCTCCTCCAAATCTGTAATGTACGGGGTAAACTTTCAACATCATTTATTAAACTAAATCCGGTAGTTGTCCATGCAGACATGCTTTCAAAAACAGAATCCAAATAACTAAAATTTTCCAATCCTAAACTAAAAGGTATAGCACCAACCAAAGACGCCATTAACCAGGACAATGCTGAAATTACCATGGCGTGTTTTAACATAATATTTACTGGTTTGGTGAATGTTTTAATTATAAGTCCTGTAATTATTGCAAACATTGCGGGATATACGAAGTAAAAAATTGTTTCTCCATAGTATAATCCAACAAGGATAGGGATTACCATTATAAGTCCAATAAATGATAATAAAACACCTAACTCATGTAAGATTCCAATAATATCCTTCTTTTTAAATACCCGCATAAATACCCCCAAAAAATAAAACATTAAATCATATTGGTGTTAATAGAGCTCCCTATCATCACCATTTTCATCTAAATCATTGAACTTCTCAGTTATAATCTCCAGGCATTCACTTACCGTATCACTTATTGAAACGTTTTCTATTACTGGGACATTATTTTCCTCTGCCCTGGCCACAATGTAGTTATTTATTTTTCTTATAATTTCAAAGTGCCTTAGGTATCTTTCCATTGGCCTATCACTAACTTTTGCCCTTGCAGCAAACCTTTTTTTATGTATCTCCTCAGAGCTCAGGGTTAGAACCAACGATATTACATTTGGCATTGATCTGTATTTTTCACCTATTAAACCTGGAACTATGTGGGTACCTTCAATAATAACACTCGAACCTTCAGTCAAGCTTCTATCAATAATACTTTCAATACCTATTAAAACAGGTTCCACATGCCTTTCAAAACCTAATATATGTTTATCATATCCGCACCCTTCTTCTTCCGAAATTGAGGTCCTAAGTGCTTTCCAGGCAGTATATGATGACTCATAAAGCATAGGTACTAAATCTCTGGATATACTCCTTCTCATAACCTCTCTTATAGAATCGGTACCTATAACACTCGGTATTCCTAACCTTGAAGCCAATTCAAACGCTATTGTAGAAGTTCCTGCACCACTGGCCCCCCCAATAAGTATAATGATTGAATGTTTACTTAATATTCTTCTCCATAGTAGATACTTTTCAGCGATGTGCTCATAGTCTTTAGTTATAAGCGTGTAATAGATCCTCTTTCTAAGTTCGTCCTTTGTTATAGTCTTTAACCCTTCTTCCTTTAGATTTTTTTCTATTTCTTTTGCTAACATATAGGCTTCACTAGGTCGCATACCTGCAGCTGTTAAAGATCTAGCTAAAAGACCCTTTGAAAATGGCATCTCGTAATTCTTATCTATCACCAATATTTTATTGGTTATCTTCTCAAATTCCATTACTATCCCTTATTAAGATTAATATTTAAAAATACAATAAATCAACGTAATTTAAAAATGATAAAAATAGTTATAATTTTTTGATATTAAAATATATATGTAGGGTATTACAAATCTATATATTTACAATTAAACGATCATATTGGATATATTTTACTCCCTAAGATCAATTGTCTGGTGAAGCTCCGGACCTGTGGAGATGACTGTAACTGATACGCCCACTTTTTCTTCAATTTCTTTTATGAATTCTTTGGCTTTTTCAGTTAAATCTTCATAGTTTGTAACACCATAGCATTTATCATCGTATTTATCCAAACATGTAAGAGCTATCTGTGTAGCTCCATTTAACCTACATACCTTTTTAGCCAGTTCAAAATCAAAATGGCCGACCCTTCTTCTTCTACCTGTAACAGTACCGTACTCAACAATTCCTAGTTTTTCTGCCTCTTCCACTGACATTTCAGTTGGGAACGGACCCTCTCCAACTCTTGTAGGGTATGATTTAAACACTACAATAACTTGGTCAATTTTTGTAGGGCCTACTCCAACATCAGCTGCAAAAGATGATGCAGTGGTATCCTTTGAAGTAACGTAAGGATAGTTCCCATAGTACAACGAAAGTAAGGAGCCTTGGGTACCTTCAATTAAAACATTCTTTCCAGCATCCAATGCATCGTTTACCTCTTCAGAAACATCTCCTAAAAAGTCCTTTAGAGCTTCAACATCTTTTCCCTGTTTTAAAGTTCTCATTGCCCTATCTACATTTGCAGGACCGCATCCAGTTCCTGTGGAACCAATTTCTTTTGAAAGATGGACGTTTGATCTATCCATTTCCTTATGTTTAGGTTCGATAATTCCGCATCTGTAGTCTACAATCAATCTCTCTCTAACATTGAATTTCTCGAGCATTTCTACTTCCTTTAAGAGAACCTCAGGGTCCGTTAAAACCCCCGCACCAATTGCAAGTTTGGATTTTTTGTTTGGAAATCCTGTGGGAATCATTCTTATTCCGTACTTTTCTCCATCAACCTCAACGGTATGTCCTGCATTTGGACCTACTCCTCCTCTTGCAATTATTGCAGGATTATCCTTTTCACAAAGGTAACTAACTATTTTTCCTTTTCCTTCATCGCCCCACTGGCCACCTACTATTATAGTGCATGTCATCTAAAGACCTCCTTGAATTAACCCTTATCTAATCTATCAATAAATTATTTAAAGATTTTGTATTACAAGTCGTTTAACTTCTTACAGATATACAACATATGACGCCGCATATGTGGTAGATACTCGTCTTTTGGTTCAAGGTATTGTGAACACGCCTCGGAAATTTTTAGTTTTATTTTTGTAATGAATCTAAATGAATAAATATATTGGGACAAAAAATAAAAAAATATAATTATTTATTCGTTGAAGTAGCTGTCGAATTCTCCAGCATCAATTAATTTTTGTACTTCTTTTGGATCTTTTCCTTCTACATTAACACCTAATGAAACACAGGTTCCTATAACTTCTTTTGTAGCATTTTTTAAGTCAAAAGAAAGCATTGCATCTTTTTTCATTTTTGCTACTTTTACAGCTTGTTCCATTGACAAGTTCCCTACTATTTGGTGTTTTGGTTCTTGTGAACCTTTTTCTAATCCCAATTCTTTTTTTATCAAAGCAGTTGCTGGTGGAATACCAACTTCTACTTCAAATGATCTTTTTTCAGTATCAACAATAACTTTAACAGGTACGTTCATTCCTTCGTAGTCTTTTGTTTTACTGTTGATTTCATTAACTACTTGCATTATGTTTACACCTAATGGACCGATTGCTGGCCCTAATGGTGGCCCTGCAGTAGCTTTTCCACCTGTCACAAGTATTTCTACAACTTCTGTGGCCATGTCATCACCTCAATATAAAATCGTGTTTAATACCACGCTATACTAATCATTAAACTTCTTAATCTTATTTATAAATATTATATTTAAAACTTACTACTTTATATTGTGTTGTTCAGTATTATGTACTATTGTATATCTTATTAATGGTCTGTTTTGGATACTATTCTTACCTGTTCTATTCCAACAGTTATTGGAATTGGAACCGCTGCATCCATCAACTCTAATGTTATCTCTTCTTTGTTTTTATCTACTCTTGTAACTCTTGCCTTTTCCCCTTTGAATGGTCCAGCAATGAGCTCGATAACATCTCCCTTATCTATGTTTTCGATTATCTTAGTTGGCGTTAAAAGGTGTTCAAGTTCGTTTACTGAAGATTCTCCAGGGACGATGCCCTTTACTTTGAATGTTTTTCTTACGAGCTCTTCCACCGCACCTCTGTTAGATGCTTCGACAAGTATGTATCCTTTTAAGTCTTCTGTAGCAAGTATTGAAAAAATTTCCAGTCCTTCTTTTTCAGCTTTTGAAGCCAAGGACTCTGCAACGTTTCTTTCCTGACCTGTTGTAGTTCTTACAGCAAAAATCATAATATCACCAAAATTAGAAATTATATAAATGAAACCATTTAAAAACGTATTTTATTAATCCCATTAAGTTTTTAAATGGTTTCAAAGTTTTCACTATATATCAATCAAAGATATAATTTAGATCAAAATAAATCATTAAGTAAAAAAGAATTATGAGTTAACCTACAATAGGTCGTCCTTTATAGTATTTATAATTTATTAGGGTTTTATTAACCCTTTTATATAGGTTATAGGTACATGGATTATAAACCCAAGAGCTCCTAGGACACAAATTCCAAGACCTGTAACTTTTGATATGGTTAGAAACTCCTCTCTTGTAGGTTTTCTAGAAACCATTAACACTCTTTTACATTGTTGAAGAAAATCTTTTAATTCATTGACTTTGGAATCCAAATCCATATTAGGTTTTTTAACACTCGTTTTTTTTACTGCAGCCAAGTTTATCCCCTACTAACTATTAAAAACTATTAGATTTTTGGAATATCCACAAGGTACTTTTTCTTAGTAACGTCTATTGTGTATGTTCCCTCTGATTTCGTACCGGTAATAATCAATAATACTCTTAAAGAGTTTTCAATTGACTCATCAATTGTGGTACCCCAAATAATAATAGCATTCTCATCCAATCTTTCTGAAACTGTTGACACTATTTCTTTTGTTTCTTCTAAGCTCATATCTTCTGGACCGGTGATATGAATAAGAGCTCCTGTAGCACCATCCACATCTACACAAAGTAATGGGCTGTTCAATGCTTCGTTTATTGCTTCTTTTGCTCTCTTCTCTGAGTCACTTTCACCAATACCCATCATTGCTATTCCGCCGTTACTCATAACTGCCCTTACATCAGCGAAATCTACGTGAATATCTCCAGCGTTTTGTACTAATTCAACCATTCCTTTAACAGAGTTTATTAAAACTTCATCAGCTACTTTAAAGGCAGTTCTCAAAGGCATGTTTGGAACAATTTCCAATAATTTATCATTTGGAATGATAACTATGGTGTCTGCAACTTCTTTTAATTTGTTTAAACCAGCTAAGGCGTTATTCATTCTAATCTTACCTTCCATTGAAAAAGGTAGTGTGACTACAGCAACAGTTAGAGCTCCTAATTTTTTAGATATTTCTGCAACAACTGGTGCACTACCTGTACCAGTACCGCCACCAAGACCACAGGTTATAAATACTAAATCAGAATCTTGGAGCGCTTTTTTAACGTCATCAGCATTTTCTTTCGCAGATTCTTCACCTTTTGCAGGGTCTCCACCTGCACCCAATCCTCTTGTCAGGTTCTTACCAATTAGAACCTTCTCATCAGTCTTAGTTTTTATTAAATGCTGAGCATCTGTATTTATAGCTACAGTCTTTGCCCCATCTATCCCTTCAATTGTTAATCTATGTATGGCATTATTTCCTGCACCACCACAACCTACTACAGTTATTCTAGCTTTGGCATCTTCTATTAATGCCAATAATTCCTTATCAACATCTGAGAGCTCTTGAGGTGAGTCTTCCAAGAACTCTTCTTCAGCAAAATTTTTTAAAAATTTCAAGGTATTACCTCCTCAAAAGTAGTGTGTATGTTTGATCAATATTTTGTAATCTTGTAGGTTTTAAATATGATGGAATTATATATCTGACATGATTTAAATTTTTGTGTCTAGGTATTAATTATATATTATATTCAATCGTCAATATTTAAAATGGATATGTTATAATACTAATATGAGAATTTAATGATTTTAATAGTTATGGTATATGGTAGATAAATGTATTTTAAGTTGGTTATAATTAATATACCAAGTATGTTATTTCTATTAAAAACTTACGGTGAGATATATATGATATCATCAGCAGCGAGAGAAGAAGCCAAGAAAAAGATAATAAATCTTGCAAATGACATGTACGAAAGCATTATCAAAGGTAGCAGACCTAAGATAAAATTTCCAGTTAGAAGTTTAACTAATGCGAGATTTGATGCTGAAAAGGGTACTTTCACACTTATTGGAAAGGAAAAAGTGAGAACATTAACCGTCAATCAGGCAAAAATATTTGCTCAGACAATTAAAATGATGGAGTTTTCAAAAGAATTACTGGATACAAATGATTTTTCCACACTAAGGGAAGCATATTATGTTTCTAAAAACTGGGGAGAAGCTAGATTTGACGATCAGCAGCCTTCAAACAGTGTTATAGAAGACCTTGAAGCTGCTTTAGACTTTTTAAGGGAAGAACTTGGATTCATACCTGAAGAAGATGGTTCATCTGTTGTAGGGCATTTGAAGGTTATAGATAAAACCCCTGAAGGAGAAGAAATAAATGTCGACTGTACAAAATTAGGTAGTGGGGCATACAATATTCCAAATGACGTTACAAAATTAGAGTTTGAAACAGATGCAGATTTTATTTTGGCTATCGAAACGGCAGGTATGTTCGCAAGGTTAAATGCTGAAAAGTTCTGGAAAAAACACAACTGTATTCTAGCGTCCCTAAAAGGTGTTCCGGCAAGGGCTACAAGAAGATTTATAAAAAGATTAAATGAAGAACATGATCTTCCAGTTCTCGTATTCACCGACGGTGACCCTTATGGGTACTTGAACATATATAGGACTTTAAAAGTAGGAAGTGGTAAAGCAGTTCATTTGGCAGGTAAACTTGCAATTCCAGATGCAAGATTAATAGGGGTTACCCCTCAAGATATAGTAGATTACGACTTACCTACCCACCCATTAAAAGAACATGACATTAAAAGATTAAAAGATGGTTTGAAAAACGATGATTTCATAAAGACATTCCCAGAATGGCAAAATGCATTAAATCAAATGCTTGAAATGAAGGTAAGGGCAGAACAACAGTCTTTGGCAAAATATGGTTTAAAGTATGTTGTTGAAGAATACTTGCCAGCAAAAATAGAGGACGAAAAAACATGGTTACCTTAATCCATAAAATCTTTTTTATTTTTTTATAGTGCCTGACATAACAAACTTAATTTTGGATTCAAAACCTTTTTTAAAAGGTTTTGTCTTTGACTATAGTTTCATACTCAATCTCTTAAATGATACATTATCAATAGAAGTTTATATTTTAAAGAAAGTATTAAAGTTATTTTTATTAAATTAACCTAAAATCTAAAGTTTTTAATGTTATTAGATAGAAAATTGAAGATAACCAAAAAATATTAATAAAAACAAGAATATAGCAAATTCAATTTTATGATCTAAAATAGGTGAAACATATGAAAGCTGTTATTATGGTTATTGATGGTTTAGGTGATAGACCAAACGAAAATGGCAATACTCCTTTAAAAGAGGCAAAAACTCCAACAATGGATAGGATAGCAAAGGAAGGTATTTGTGGAATTATGAACGCGGTAGATGTTGGAGTTAGACCTGGGAGCGATACGGCACACTTATCAATATTGGGTTATGACCCTTACACCACCTACACTGGAAGAGGCCCATTTGAAGCTGCTGGAGTGGGAGTTAAAGTAAAACCTGGAGACATTGCATTTAGATGTAATTTCGCCACGATAGATGACAACTTTATAGTTTTAGATAGAAGGGCAGGTAGAATAGCAAACACTGAAGAACTGGAAAAAGAACTGGATGGTTTGGAAATTGACGGTGTTAAGGTAATATTTAAACAATCTGGGGGATACAGGGCTACTTTAGTTTTAAGGGGGGAAGGACTGAGTGACAAGATAACAGATGCCGATCCAAAAAAAGAAGGAAAAAAAGTTAAAGAGATTAAACCACTGGATGGTTCAGAAGAGGCTATAAGAACTGCAGAGATTTTAAACAAAATAATCAGAATATCCTATGAAAAATTTAATAATCACCCAGTAAATGAAGAAAGAAGAAAGGAAGGGCTTCCTGTAGCAAACGTAATACTACCAAGGGGTGTAGGTAAAGTTCCACAGATACAGCCATTTAATGAGAAATATGGCCTAAAAGGTGCATGTATTGCAGGCACGGGATTGATAAAAGGAATTGCCAAAATGCTAAATTTAGATGTTATAGAAGTAGAAGGTGCCACAGGAACTCCTGAAACGGCATTTATGAACAAGGCAAAAGCTCTTGTGGAAGCTTTAAACAATTATGATTTCGTTATAATAAACGTTAAAGGAGCTGACGAAGCTGGACATGATGGTAACTACGAACTTAAAAAAGAAGTTATCGAAAAAATCGATGGAATGTTGGACTACATTATGAAAAATATCGATAAAAAAGAAGTTTACTTTGTACTTACTGGAGACCACTCAACTCCAATAGATGAAAAAGACCATTCTGCAGACCCAATCCCAATAGTAATTTGGGGAAAAAGTGTAAGAATTGATGACGTTGAAAAATTTGATGAATTTTCAACATACAAGGGCGGTTTAGGAAGGATAAAAGGCACCCATATAATGCCCATATTAATGGATTTAATGGGATTGGCTAAGAAGTATGGGGCATAATGATAATAAACATCCCCTAGTGCAATAAAATCTATTTATTTTAGAATTTCAATTTCGGATCTATCTTTCTATTTTTATTTGTTAATAGAACCACCCTACTGTCAAAGGAATCATCTTCAAGCTTGAATATGCTGTTTTCTTCAACTGTTTTAGCAATATCTAGTATTTCTTCATGTTTAAGCATGTCATCTAAATTCAATCTTTTTCTAGAATAACCCACATTCATGTAGGATTTTATCTCTATAAAGTTAGTATTCGCCATTTCATAGAGCTCTAAAAACTTCAAAATATCATCATTCAAATTCCTTATTACTGTAGTTCTCAAGCATGTTCGCTTCTTATCTTGAAGAATATCGAGGGTTTCAAGAATTCTATTCCAATCAGATTCTTTTCCACCACATATTCTTTTATAGCTTTCTAAATCATAGGCATCCAATGAAACATAAAGTTGAGTAGGCTCTATTTCTTCTATAACTTCAGTTAATATTCCATTCGAAACTACAAATGTTGTTAAACCTCTTTTATGGAAAATTTCAATCAATTCTTTTAGATATGGATAAATGGTAGGTTCTCCAGATAGGGATAGGGCAACGTGTTTAGGATTTAAAGCCTCATTAAACTTTTCTTCACCTATTCTATCTAAAATTCCTTTGTACCCCATTATAACTGTTCTATGCATTTTTAAAATTTGTTCCACGACTTCTTCAGGGTCCTTCCACTGTGGGTTTTTGTAGCCCTCCTGATTTTCTTCTTTTAAATCTGTAGGAAGTACCCTCCAGCAAAATATGCAGTTCTGCTGACACCAGATTGCTGAAGGAGTACATTGTATGCATCTATGGGCATTTATGCCATAAAATTTAGACTTATAACAACTTTTATTCTCCAAAAAGCATTTTCTAACCCAGCCACATAATTTAACAGCACTGTGGTCAGTTATTTGATAGTGTTGTTTTCTTAAAATTTTATAGATATACTCGGGAATCAAAATATCACCGTTTTAAATGATGGTAAAATAGATGTAAGTTACTCTCTTTTATTTATAACGAAATCTACGACATACTATAAATCTACGCATGCTACTTAAGTACCACAATATTATCAATGTCATATATAATGTATGGAGATAAACTTAACTAGTATTATCATTACCAAGTGTTTTGTTAGGATAACCTACATTAGAGAATAATAACCTATCAATTAATGGAGGAATACTATGGCACAAATTCCATTGGATACTTTAAAGAATGCAGATAGACCAATATTAGGCAACGACATAGATATAACTTTATTTAGAATCATTAGATTTGCAGATTTGGAGAAATACCTGGGTGCTGGGGCAAATGCAGTACTTTACGCTTCTGGAAAAAAATTTGGGGAATCATTAGGCCTAAAATCTGTAGATGACATAATTGAATTCTGCAGGGATAATAAAATTGGTATTGTCGAGGTAGTAAACGAAGATCCACTACAAATAAGGGTAAATGAGTGTATAACATGTGCAGGAATGCCTAAAATGGATAAGATATTGTGTCATTTTGAAGGGGGATTTATTGCAGGTTGTTTGGGAAATATACTGGAGAAAAAAATTCATATAAAGGAAACCCACTGTGCAGGGTTGGGCGATGATTTCTGCCAGTTTGAAGTTAAGATATTATAAATAATAAATTTTTTATAAATCTATTTTATAGTGTGTGCAATTTTAATTAACATATACATACATCTAACATTAAAAATAAACTTTATTTATTATTTATATCCTTTAATACATACTACTATAATTCGCTGCATCATTTTAGTTTTTTAAGATAACAACACTACATCCTACTTCCAACCATATAGGAGCTCTACGAATGTGGGGCCCCATAACTATTAAATAATAACATTTAAATATATTAAACATTTTATATAATATTGAGTGATACTATGAGAGTAATAGGGATAATCGGATTAAAAGATACTGGAAAAACAAATTTGATATGTGATATTCTAAAGAATCTTAAAGATATGGATGTCGCAACTGTAAAAAACACTTATAAAGACATATATATAGATAAAGAGGGTACAGATTCCTACAAACATAAACAATATTCAAATGTTGCAGTTTTTTCAACAAACAAACAAACAGCATTTTTTTACGATAGATTATCTCTTGAGGAAATTCTATCCAAACTTGATAATGAATTGGTAATAATAGAAGGTTTTAAAGAACAACTTAAAGATTTAAATATACCAAAAATACTTATAGTTAAGGACGATAATGGTTTGGACTTAGAAGACTCCCAAACCATTATGGTAATCAAAGATTATAAATATGATATCGATGAAGTTGTTAAGAATGTTCTTGAAAAAGCCGTAGTTCCTACATACAATTTAAATTGTGGCCATTGTGGCCATAACTGCAAAATATTTGTGGAAAAAGTTGTGAATGAGGAACTAAGATGGGATCGATGTGTTCTATCAAACGGGATAAAAATCACAGTTAATGGAAAAACGATCCCTGCAAATCCTTTTGTCTCAAAAATTATAAAAAATGCCATTAAAGGAATAGTAAGCTCTTTAAAAGGGGCAGACGATCCAAAAAGTATTTCGATAAGAATAGAAAACGAAAAATAGTTTTATAGTTGTTTGACAAAAAAGTTCATATATAATTTTAAGTAATAGCTGGTGAATTAAAAAATTGTATAAATCTTTCGGACTATCTATCCAACATAGTTGGGTAGATCAACAGCCTAAAAAAACCACTGTGTCCGATGTGATTTCCCACCAACATTCAAATTATAAAAAATATTTTATACACACCTTTTAAAGGGCCATTGTGTCAATTAAGTGTCTAACGACTATTAGACACTCGGCGAACCAAAGTCGATTCACAAACCGCTTGTTATAAACCCTGATTATTTCAAAATATTTAAATGTTAGAATAAACATTATTAGTATGTGGGTGATACCATGGATATTAATGAATCTAAATATGAATATATGGCAGAAGTCTTTAAAGCATTTGCTGATCCTACAAGATTAATGATATTAACATTGCTAAGTGAAAACGAAAGTATGTGTGTTTGTAAAATCATTGATGAATTGAAAAAACCGCAGCCAACAATATCCCACCATTTAAACATTCTAAAAAAATCTGGTATTATAAAGGCTAGAAAAGAAGGCACTTGGAATCACTACTATATTGTAAACCCAAAAGTTAAAGAAATAATGCAAATCATGGATAATGTTGTTGAATAACATACCTCCCAACTAACAAACAATACGCCAGTAGGTTAATTTTATATATGGTCGGTTACTAGGGCTAATCAATATTATTGCATATTTATTGCATGTTTGAGAATTTAGGATAAATATTAGCAATTAATTTACTCCTTTTTTTAATTAAAATTTAAATATTTTTTATTATTTTGGAAATCTCGATGAATTTATAATTTTTTTAAATTTGGTGAAACTATGGGGATTCAAGAGGAAATAAATAGATTAGAGGAAGAAATTAAAAACACACAGTATAACAAAGCCACTCAAAAGCATATAGGTAGATTAAAGGCAAAGCTGGCAAAATTAAGAGATGAGCAGCAGAAGCCCAAAACCGGGGGATCAGGATACTCCTATGCAGTTAGAAAAACCGGGGATGCCACCGTAGCGTTTGTTGGTTTTCCATCAGTTGGTAAATCCACACTATTGAATAAACTCACAAACGCAAATTCAGAAGTTGGAGCATATGCATTTACCACATTAACAATAATTCCAGGGGTTTTAGAACACAAGGGGGCCAAAATACAAGTACTGGATGCTCCAGGTATTATATCAGGAGCTTCCTTTGGTAGAGGTAGGGGAAGTGAAGTTCTTTCAGCAGTTAGAAACGTAGATTTGGTCATGCTTGTTGTAGATGTATTTTCACCAGAACATATTCCAGTTATTGAAAAGGAGTTATACAATGTGGGCATAAGATTGGATCAAAGACCTCCAGACGTTAAAATTGTAAAAAAGGACAGGGGCGGTATTTCAGTAAACACAACACTTCCTCTAACAAAAATAGATGAAGAAACTATTGTAGCAGTTTTAAATGAGCATAAGATACACAATGCAGATATTGTAGTAAGGGACGATATAACAGTGGATCAACTTATTGATGTGGTTATGGACAACAGAGTTTATGTTCCATCCTTGGTTGTAGTCAACAAAATAGATTTAGCTGATAAGGAACAGATAGACAGAATGAAAGAAGTTTTAAAAGATAGACCACACATTTTTGTGTCAGGATATAAGGAAATCAACCTTGAGGAATTAAAGGATAAAATCTTCGAAACCCTGGGATTTATAAAACTATACATGAAACCGCAGGGTAAAAAACCTGATTTGGACGAGCCTTTAATTATTTTAAAGGGCTCCACCGTAGAAGACGTATGTAATAAATTACACAGAGATTTTGTCAAAAATTTCAGGTACGCCCAAGTTTGGGGAAAATCCGCAAAGCATCCAGGTCAAAGGGTTGGACTTGACCATGTTTTAGAGGATGAAGATATTCTAACAATTGTTATAAAGAGGACTTAAAACAATTTAACACTAAAACGGAAAACTAAAACTAAAAGCTTAAAAGTATTAGAGGGCAAATATGTCGGAAAATATGAACAAATCTCAATCTCAAATTTCATTACCTTCATTATCGCCAGAAGTATACGAAAAAATAATAAAAGCTGGAGAAATAGTTTCTAAAGTAAGGGAAGAAACTGTAAAAAAAATAAAACCAGGGGTTAAACTTTACGACATAGCAGAGTTTGTTGAAAATAGAATCAGAGAGCTCGGTGGAGAAGTGGCTTTCCCATGTAATATTTCAATAAATGATATTGCTGCCCATTATACCCCGTACTATGGAGACGAAAAAGTCTTTTCTGAAAATGACATTGTAAAATTAGATTTGGGAGCTCATATAGACGGATACATTGGAGATTCAGCAATAACTGTTGATTTATCCGGTTCATACAATGACCTAAAAAAAGCCTCTGAAGATGCGCTTCATACGGTAATAAAAGAAATAAACCCTCCGATGAATGTTGGAGAAATGGGTGCAATAATACAGGAAGTTATAGAAAGTTATGGATACAAACCTATTTCAAATCTTTCAGGTCATGTAATGCACCAGTATGTTCTACATTCAGGAGTGAGCGTCCCCAATATTAAAGAAAATACCAGAGACTATATCGATGTTGGAGATGTTGTAGCCATAGAACCATTTGCCACAGATGGCTTTGGACAGGTTAAAGATAGAAGTGAAAGATACATATTCAAATACCTAACTTCAAGACCAGTTAGATTACCTGTTGCAAGAAAAGTACTAAAAATTATAGAAAACAAATATGCATATTTACCTTTTGCAGAGAGATGGTTATCAAGTGAGGATCCTAAATACAAAGGTGCCATAAGAAACCTCATGAGCTCAGGGTGTTTGTATGGTTACCCTACATTAATAGAGAAAAATCACGGGATGGTTACTCAGACAGAACATACAATTGTAATTACTGAGAATGGAGTTGAGGTTACAACTAAATAGGTGATCTTATGATAGTTATATTAAACAACGGCGGACAATACGTTCACAGAATCCATAGGAGTTTAAAATACATAGGAGTACCTTCAAAAATAATTCCAAACTCCACGCCACTAAAAGAAATCGAAGAAAATGAAGAAGTAAAAGGCATAATATTAAGTGGTGGTCCAGACATCGAAAAGGCAGAAAACTGCATAGATATTGCGTTAAATGCAAAACTTCCAGTACTTGGAATTTGTTTAGGTCATCAGTTGATATCAAAAGCCTACGGCGGAGAAGTTTCCAGAGCTGAATCAGAAGAATACGCAAATACAAAAATATATGTGAAGAAGGAAAACGACTTATTCAAAGGAGTGCCTGAAGAATTTACAGCATGGGCATCCCACAAAGACGAAGTTAAAAAAGTTCCAGAATGCTTTGAAATCCTTGCATACTCAGATATATGTGAAATTGAAGCAATAAAACATAAGGAAAAACCAGTTTATGGCGTACAGTTCCACCCAGAAGTTTCCCATACTGAGTACGGTTCAGAAATTTTAAAGAATTTCTGTAAAGTATGTGGATTGATTAACGAATAATATGAATTTTAAAATTATTTAATATTTAAATATATTTTTAAAATAAAATAATAAAAATAATAAATTAAAAAATAAAAATATTCTTCTTTATCAAATTACTTCGTATTTTACTCAATTTTCTTCCACTTTTTTAACTGCATCCTTATCGATAATAAGTACATTTCCTTTTAATTTTTCAACTTCCTCATCTGTTAATAATTCTTCTTTTACCCCATCCCCTATAATTGCACTGTGTCCAAGCGGATCTTCAATTATCAATGTTACAGATTCTTTTCCTTCCTTTACCTTTTCAATTCTTTCAAATAATTCTTCAGCTTTGCTTTTTTCGTTTTCATCCTCTAACCAAGAGATTAAGGTTTCTAATGCACTTTCTAAACGGTTTAAGACCCCCTCCACATTTGAAACATAGCCTTCTGAAACAGGTCCTGGAGAAACTTCAAATCCAAGTTCAGGTATTGTTACATATCCTGTAGCAGCTCTTATAACTCTCTTATTTAAATCATCTTCACTCTGAATTTTTAGAATATATCTCTTAGGTTCCTTAACTTCTGTAGGAAATATGTCGCTTTTTTTGTACTTGCAACTATCACAAATCATTGTAGTTTCAACAACATTTCCGAAATAAGGGATCTCGAGCTCATTGGTGATTATCCTCATAGAATTTTTAGATCCGCAGATCGGACAGTCCAGTACACCAGTCATTTTTTGCTCCATAGTCTCTCACCATTTACGTTTTATACATATGTTGTTATCGTACGCCATTTTTTGAAAGCATAAATAACCCGATCTAAACAACTATTTTTCCATATATTATATTATAACCATCCATTTTAAATTGATTATCTATTGAGAATGGAAAAATTAAGAATTTTTTATTGATATATATACTTTATGATCGTTAAGTATAGAAAAATTATATATACAACATCCTATATGAATAATATTATTCTCATGAAATAATTAATTATTGAATATGATAAATCACGGAAATACACTTCCGATGTGGTGTTATGTACGAAAAATTGGAAACCATAGAACGGGCCATTTTATTAAATCCAAAGTATATACAAGTATTTCGTGAAAAACTAAAAATAACGCAGTCTAAACTTGCAGAAGAAAGTGGAGTCAGTCAATCACATCTCAGTATGCTTGAAAAAGGAAAAAGGGCAGCTACAGAGGCTCATGCAGCTGCAATAACATTAGGTTTGTTAAAATGTAGTGATATATGGGATAAAGATGACCCTATCTTATACCTTCTAGATGTTTTATCACTAACCAAACTTGAAACCTCAATAGTTGAGTTCATTACAGAATTAACTTCAAAAGAAAATATCTTTTGTAAGAGATATATTGAAGGTTTTCCGGTTTTTATTGTGGACAAAAAATACTTTACTGAAGAGATTAGAAATAGGGTCAATGTAATTAATATTAAGCATATCGATTTCTTTAGAGGAAGGATGAATATTAGAGGGATGTATTCAGATAACAAAGAGATCGATGTTCATTTGGATTGTTCCGACATTAGGAGATTGGAAGAAAAGGTTTCCAAAGCCCTTGATAAAAAAACAATAATTCAGATATTCCCAAAAGAAGAAATACCTCCAATTTATTCAATTAAAAAAGATTGTATGATAATACATTGCTGGTGACGGTGATTGGATATGGATACAATTATATATTATAGTATTTCAGTGGTTTCGTCACTTATTTTCGCATTATTATTTAGAATGCCATTACTTCCAAACATGGACTCATTTGAGACGTATGTTTTATTCCCAACTCCCTTTGTAGCATTGGGATTAACCGGGATTTTAAAACTTTTATTTGGCTTAGATGTAGTCATTTGTGTGGTAGTAGGTATTGTTTCAGCTCTTTTCTCAAAATATGCGAATAGAATATTCCCGGGTGTTAGTTATGGTGCTGACTGAATTTGTTAAGATAATAGCTGCATTTATAATTTGCTGGATAAACTTCGTTGTTGTAGATACATACTTTGGATTACCAAAGAAACCAGGAGTTTTAGGTGCTGGGGTAATTGGGGAAAAAATAAAAGAAATTGGAGGAAATATCAACGGAGGATACTTCATGGGAAACATTGTATGTTCCCCAGACGCCTCTGCAGGTACTTTGATGGCCTCAATATTTTACTACCTACTTGGTTTTGAGGGAGGGCTTATTGCAGCATTCTTGATTTACATTGGAAATAGGTTATGTAACGATCCAGGATACGCTGGAACCATTGGAACAATAACTGCCACGATATTGATATATTTATTCAGTGGATTCATAAGTCCAGAATACTTCATTGCAGGTATGGTATTGGCCATATTCTCAATTCAAGGGTTTAATCACATAACAGCATCAAAAATTCTTGGTGAAATATATCGAAAACTATAGATCTACATATAATGAGGATGATATAATGGAACTATCCATCGTAACAATAACAATCGGGATCGTTGGACTTATCTCAAGCTTAAGGGTTTTTTTAACTAAAAGTAGGGCTTTAAAATTACCATTGCTTTGCTGTCTAAATTTTTGTATTGCAGCACTTATAGCCCTCTATGTAAAAAGTCCAATGGGTGCTATTGCTGCCATAATTTATCTTGTATCTTCCACAGTATCAAGTAATGCAATAGCCCATACACTTGGAGAAATTAGTAAATTGGAGAAGTAAATAATAACCAATTTCTGAGCTCAAGATAAGGTGATTAAGGTGATTGAATGGAAATTTTGCCAATATTATCCATAATTTGCTGTGTTCTTGGAGGCATGGGTGTTATACTCCACACAAACTACATAAATAAGATAATAATGTTTGCATTCTTGGAAAGTGGACTGATAGGGTTAATAGTTTCATTCTATTATTTGGATGTTGCAATGGTTTCGTCCATATTGGAGCCCATTGGTACCATAATACTTCTATTGGGGACTTTAAAATATGAATATATTAGAAGAAATAAGAAAAAATACAGTACAGAAGTCCCAGTACTTACAAAATAAGGGAGTTACTCCCCCAATCTCATATAATCTTGCTCATTTGTTTATGATACCAATACCAAATGGAGGAACATCAGTGGAGGAATAACATGGATTTAATCGGTCTAACAACCTACGGGGGTTATTTCCTATTGATAATAGGAACGTTAGGGGCAATATTTGGTCCTATGACGGACGATCCCCTTAGGAGATTTTTAAATATTGAAGTTCCATCAATGGGAGTTTTACTCATATTCCTGGCTTACAACGAAACTTTGGCACTTATGACATACCTTGGTGTGAATACCATACTCATGTTGGTGCTTGTTAGGGCTATTCTAAAAAACGAGGAGTTGGAGGAATAAAATGAAAAAGCTTAGCAGGGCTTGGAACTATCTTTCAAGACCGCATGTGGTTTCCAGATTATTCGCTGGATTCTTGTGCTTAACTCTATTAGTGGGAATTCTAATGCCTGCTTCTTTCACTGAAAACCAGCTTTATCCAAAGGATGTCCCTCAAGGACAGGTTTTAAAAACACCTTTGGCGCCTTACGACAGAGGAGGAGTTCCACTTAAAGAGGCTGCAGATATTAAAACCCAATATCCTGAATTAGAGCCTATTAGAGGACAAATAACTGCATATTTAACACCAGTTGCAATTTGGATAAGTGAAAAAACTCCGTACTTTGGGACAACAATTGTTTCAACACCCGGCGGTATTCTGGACGAAATACTCTACTATACAAGAGGTTCCGACACGGTGCTTGAATCTTTGACTTTATTGCTTTCATTTATAATATTCAGTTGGATTTTCCTGGACAGAAATGATCAGGTGGAATAATGGATATAATAAGCTTATTATTTAACAAAACAGTTATGGTAGGGCTTGTGATGGGAATCCTTTCACTATATGCAATATCACGTGAAAAATCGGACCTACACGTTCTTTTATTTAGTGATATTGTAGAGTATGCCATGCTCGTTATAATTGCCGCAGTTGGAACAGATCTTGCTGAAGCTCTGATACTCCCAGGTTTAGTCGTAGGAATGGCTGAACTTTTAGCAGTTTCTGAAATATTAACGGCAAGAAATGAACTAAGGAAAAATGAATCTAACCTAAAGAAAAGGTCAAAACTTTTCGAAGAATTCACAATTAAAGAAAGTCCAAAGATAGATATACAGTTTAATAAAATGGAGGTCCTTTCAGCAGCCCCAAAATTCCTGTCATTTATTTTAATTATTTATGGGGCAATACTGACCGGATTTACTGGTGGAGCAATAATGGCAAGTGGACTGTTGTTCTACATATTCTCACAGAGAGCTCTTGATAACAAAATACTACCTAAAGATTTAAAAATATATTGGGAAGGAATTTCAGGATTCTCAGGGATTACCTGGGTTCTCTGGATTTTTGGCTTTATGGGATTCTTTATATTCCCTGAAAAATGGATTTATTTCACATTATTGGCAGGGTTTGCCCTTACTTTAAAGGTAGGTTCAAAATTAGGATTGATTGGGGAGATATTCGAATGAAATTCAAAGAATTTTATCATATTGCCTAATTTCTTATTTCCTACTTTACGTTATAAAACACAGTGTGATTAAAATTCTCCAATCGTAGATTAGACTGAACTAAAATCTTCGGGGTTATTAAGCGTCCGAAACTCCACTATTAGGTGATGTTATGTTTGTAAGTAATATTGTAGGGAATTTCTACGGGTACATTCCCCTTGGAGATATTGTGTTCTACATGACGGACTTCTCACTTATTGGCTTTATTGTTGCACTATTATTTACTGTCATAGTACTTATTACCAAGCCTGAAAAACAATTAGAAGCCCAGTTGCATGACTTTGGGGATAAATTTAACACAGTAACCTTAAAAGAACTAAAAGTTAGGAGATTGATGGCCGTTATCTGTGGAATAACTACTGCATTTAGTATGCTAACTGGAGATTTGTTTAATTTTGCCTTATTCTTGGCAGTAATTGGAATTTCAAATATAGGTATCGTCTCTGCAGTAAAAAAAGAATGGGTATTGAATGCAGCATACAATTATGGAATTATAGCTATAATATCATCACTTCCATTGTTTGGAGCTGCAGGACTAATATTGGCAAAAACTGGGACTTTATCCATATTTGAGCTATCAAAGACTAGTCATGATATATTATATGAAAAAATGATTTATGCCGTGGGGATGATTGGTGAAACTGGTGTTGCTCCATTCTATGCTGCAAAAGCTGAAATGTTTAGAGCTCCGGGGGCACCATATATTTTAATGATACATCTTTCATCACTACTTGTAATTGTTAGAACCGTGGAGATTTTACTAAACATACGTTAACAAAAAAGAAGTTTCCAATATAAGGTGAAAAAATGACCCCTGAAGAAAAAAGCGGGTTTATCTCATTATTGATAGGAATTTTAGGATTTATACTTGTTATTACATTGAATCCGGAAAATGTAATGCTGATTTATATGGCTACTGCACTTCTAACTCCATTTCTAATTTATGGTGTTGGAATATCTCTAAATCCAAAAACCAGAAGAAAGAAAATCGGAAGGATACCTTTCAGAGGGTGGTAGATATGAATACATTAACCTCATTAATACATGCACTCTCATATGGACTTTATGCATTTCTACTCGGTGGATTATTGTTGGGATTACACAGGAAAATAATGGCAAGAATACAGGGAAGACCTGGCCCACCTGTAATTCAATACATAATTCACACACTTAAATTCTACTTCAAGGAGATAACATTCCCAATTTCAGCAGGAAATCCCCTTTATGTATTCGTGGCTCTAATGGGTATTATGGTATGGATGGGAGCTCTGTTCCTTGGGCCCGTATTTGAATCCTCGTTATTGATACTCATAGGACTTTACACACTTCAAAAAATAGTTGAACACGGATGTGGTCTAAGTAGTGGTTCACCTTATGGAAAAATAGGCGGTGTTAGAAGTGTGTTCTCAGCTGCTGCCGAGGTACCACTATTTGCAGCTGCAGGAATAATCTATGTTGCAACTAACTCACTGATTATAGGTGATATTTTAAACTATCAATCGGTACACGGACCATTATTGTTCCAACTTCCACTGGAAGCTCTTGCATTTTTCATACTCGTAGTTTCAAAGGCACCGTTTAGTCCGTTTTCAATGGTAAAAGGGAAGGATATTGTAAGTGGGTACTTAACTGAACACTACGGACTGCTTGAGTCCATAATAATGATAGGAGATGCAATAGCTTGGTTTGTGTTACTCTGGCTATTTATGGCGTTATTCATAGGCCCAATCATAATTTCAAATCCAATTCTAACACTTGGTGGGATGATAATACTTACAGTCATAATTTCATTCATATGTGCTTTGACACCGTTACTGGCCCCAAACCATTCAGTTATGCTGCAGATAACAATAGCTTCACTTACACTAATTGACCTGGCATATAGGATTATCCATTAAATACTGAGCTCATGCTTACTTCGAGCTTAATAACCTATTTATTAGGTTATAAGACGGTTCGGAAAAAGGTGGTATTATGAAAAATTACATCAATCTACTGACAATCGCCTGCCTAACAATTATAGGGCTTCTAATCCTTGTAAATATGTTTCAATACAGTATAACTGCCCTACTTATGATATTCGCAGTAATTCTGATTGGAATACTGTCTCTATATCTGAAAAGTGAGAAGGTATCCCATTTGATGGAAAATTTAGAACATTTATTTATGATCCTACTATTCATCGGTATTCTTTATTTGGGGTACACCATGTACTTTAAGGGGTGGTTTTATGGGTGAAGTACCTTATATGTTACTTTACAGCCTTATAACACTTGTTATAGGAGGTTTTTTAGGACTTTCATATAGTTATAAAAAATATACAAAACCGTATGTGGAAAAAAAGTTGGACCCGGTTGCATTAGCTTGTTCTATAATTGGGGGGTTAATCTTCCCGATAAACCTTCCGTTATCTCTCCTATTTCTAGGCTTTCCATTTGGAATGAGACCTGGTTACGGACAGGCCGAACTAAGCTTAGGCATAATTTTAGCATTTATAAGCTACATATTGATAGCCTTTCAAAACTAAAAAGATAGATTTAATTTATTTTCCACTAAAAAAAAATATGAAGGTGGATTTATGTTAGAAGAAATTGACAAAAATTATCATAAAGGAAGTTTGGATCAAAAATACAACATAATAAAAAACAATAGGTTCATTATGGAGGAAGCCATTATCCCAATATCAAAGGCATTAAAACTCCCAATTGATGATGTCATAGAAATATTTGTAGAAAAATATGATGGAGCTTCATTGTATGAAACTCATGCTTATGTTGAACAGGCGAAAATGGGATGTTTAGGAAGAAAAGTCGATATAGATTTGGGATTATGTTGGATTTCAGACTTTTTTGGATTAATATCAAAAAAAGAAGCGGACTTAATAAGAAAAAAAGTTGTTGAAGATACAGTACTTAACAACAAGCCTTACGAAGAAGCCTTGAAGAAAGGTAGAGAACTGGTTGTGAAACTCCTAAAAGGCGAGTATTAACTATTGGAGGAGATTGTAGTGATAAAAGAATTCCTAAGAAAAAGATCCATTCATGTCTGTGTAGTAAATACTGGAGGATGTAATGGATGTGATATTGAAATAGTCTCAACTCTCGCTCCAAGATATGATATTGAACAGTATGGAATTTATGTGCATAACAATCCAAGGGAAGCTGATGTTTTAGTTATAACTGGCCCGGTAACACTCCCTTGGGAAAAAAGATTAGTTGAAATTTATGAAAAAACACCAGAACCAAAAATAGTTATTGCAGTTGGTGCCTGTGCCCTTAGCTGCGGTATATTCAAAGAAGGGCACGTTTGTGGTCCAGTAGATAAAATAATCCCGGTGGATGCAAAACTTCCAGGATGTCCACCAAGACCTTCCGAGATAATTGAGGCTATTCTAAAAGTTGCCCCAGATGCATTAGCTGCAAAAGAAAAACTATTGAAAGAAAAAACAAAATCATTGTCAGTTGAAGAAGAAGCTTAATTTTGAGTGATATTATGAATGTAGTACCAATAGGTCCTATTCACCCAGTACTAAAAGAACCACTAAGAATAAAACTTTTAGTTGAAGGAGAGAATGTTGTAGGGGCAGAACTAGATATGGGATACGTGCATAGGGGGATAGAAAAGATAATGGAAGGAAAACACTACCTAAAATGTATTCACCTTGCTGAAAGAGTCTGTGGTATCTGTTCCTATATACATACTCAGACATTTGCGGAATGTATAGAAAATATATCCAAAATAGAAGTCCCCGACAAAGCAAGATATTTAAGAGTTATAACCTGCGAGTTAGAAAGGATCCACAGTCATTTAATAGCCGCAGCAGTATATGACCTCGCAATTGAACATGAAACACTTGCAATGTGGATTTTAAATGCAAGGGAGCATATAATGGATATCTTAGAGTCGATAACAGGTAACAGAGTAAATATGGGATTTAACGTAGTTGGTGGAGTTAGGACAGACCTTAATAAAGAACTCTTGGATAATATTTACAAAAAACTCGATGAATTCAAAGAAGATATTAAGAATATAATTGAAGCATTTGAGACCGGTCCAATGATAGCCCTAAGAGGTAAAGGTATAGGAGTACTAGGTTATAAGGAAATAATGAAAACTAGAGCGGTAGGGCCTATAGCAAGGGCTTCCGGACTTCCTGAAAGTGATTGGAGATTAAGGCATCCAATTTACAAAGAATTAGGCTTTAAACCTGTTTGGAGAAATGAAGGGGACAACTTTGCAAGAATGATGGTAAGGCATGAGGAGATTATAACAAGTTTAGACTTGATAATGAAAGCCCTTGAACTCTATGAAGAATGTACTGGTCCTGTTAGAAACAAAGCCGATATCAAAGGAGGAGAAGGAGGGTGGAAGAATGAAGCCCATAGAGGTGAAGTATTATACAAAATAGCAATTACGGATGGGGGACTAATAAAAAGAATACTAATTAGAACTCCAACAGTCATGAACCTTGAAGCCTACAAGTACATGTTAAAAACCTGTCCCACTATCTCGGATGCAGTTGCCACATATACCTCAATTGATCCATGTGTATCATGTACGGAAAGAACAATAGTTATTAAGGATAAAAAAACTGGAAAAGAACGTGGATACAAATTCTAAGCTTTAAAATTATAATTTATTGGGTGATTTTTATGTCCTCATCCATTTGGTACCTTTATGAATTCATGAGGAAAAAATGGCTTAAAAAATTTGCCGATGCAAAAACGTGTGAAGAAAGCGCCATTGCACCTAAACGATACAGGAAAATCCCGGTTGTAGTTGAATTTCCTGAAAAATGTATAAGTTGTGGTGCATGTAGGGATTCGTGTCCCCCAGATGCCATAGTTTTACAATACGACACCGAATATAAAAAGGAACTTCCAATAATTGATGATGGTGCTTGTATATCCTGTGGAAACTGTGTGGAATCCTGCCCAACAGGGGTTTTGGATATAGGCAGCATAAGAGAAGATACTGACGGACTCCCATGGAACGTTCCAAAAGTTGTAAACTTAATCATAGACGAAGAGCTCTGTGTAAAATGTGGCTCCTGTGAAATTGCATGTCCCGTAAATGTCATACACTATGAGCATGGACTATATTCTATAGATGAAAACGGATGTATCGGATGCAAGAAATGTATTGAAGCCTGCCCGGTAGTGGATGCCATAAGAACCTATGATGAAGATACATTGGCGGAGAAAATCGATAGAGCTCAGAGAATAAAATTTGATAGGGCAGTAAGGGAAGGTGAACTGGAAGAGGAAAAGGATAAAATTGCAGAAGTCCCTAGAATAGTTAAAAGTCTCTGCATAAGATGTGGAAACTGTGTAGATGTCTGCCCAGGATCAATCGACTTAGAGAATTTTGAAGTTGTTGAATGCATAAAATCAGGCCATTGTTTAGAAGTATGCCCAACAACGGCAATAAGGATTGGAGAACCTCAAAAAATAAAGAAAATAAAAGAACAATGCTACACTATTGATGAAGACAGATGTATTGGCTGTAGGATATGTTATAGAATCTGTAACGTAGATAATGCAATTTCGATATCTCAGGAAACCAAACTACCATTCATAAACCCAGAACTCTGTGTGCGATGTGGATTGTGTTATAGAGAGTGTCCTGTTAATGCAATAGACTATACAGATACAGAAAAGGCAGATGAAAAGTACGTATTACGTAAAGTAAGGGATGAATTCCAAGATATGATTATGAAAGATTTAGAAGAATTCTCCAAAGGTTATGTTCTTGCAAAAGGGGACATAAGAGAACTTGGCGAAAATATGGCCATTCAACAATTAAATGACGATACTCGATAAAATTGAAGAGCTCTAAAGAATAGAAAACAAAAAGATGATTAATATGGTGGCAGAAATACTAAAGAAATATTTTAAAGACTTGGATGTTGAGTTGAATCTCGATAAGGAGCATACTCGCAAAAAAATCGAGATAAACGATGAAGAATGTGTTTCATGTAACAGGTGTGTTGAAGTCTGCCCTGTTGATGCCATAAGCCCAAATCAACCATTTGCCCCAAATATAAGTGAAAAATGCGTTTACTGTGGAGCCTGTGTAGAAATCTGCCCTGTTGATGCAATAAAGATAACTAAAGCAAAGATCAAGGTATCGGGGGGCGAACTAAAGGTAGAGAAAAATCATGAAAAAAACAAAAAATTAATCTACACCAGAAATAAGTGTGTTTTATGTTTAGTCTGCTTAAAAAACTGTCCATTTGATGCGATATTTGAATCAAACAAAGGATTAGAATTTGATCCTAAAAAATGTGTTCTTTGCGGCCATTGTGGTGATGTATGTCCAGCAGATGCAATAGAATTTGAATAGCCCCAATTGTTAAGTAGGTGGTTTTTGATGACTTTTGAACAAAGTGAGGATAATCACAAAAACGAAAGTTTTTGTTCAACCGGAGTGAGCGAAGAGTCACAAACACGAAGTGCTTGCTCAATAAAAATAAAAAAACCTCTTAAAAAAGTGATATCAGATATTTCAAATAATTTGAATATCGAAGAAGAAAAAATCAGATCGTTACTAAAAGACACGGGTATTTTAAATGAAAAAAACCTGTATATCGATCCTAAAAGATGTGTTAGATGCAGTTTGTGTTATGAAGAATGTCCGGTTGATGCAATTTCAAAACCAAGTGTTAAGAATCCTGCAGAAATAATCCCTGAAAAATGTGTAAAATGTGAAATATGTGCTAAAACCTGTCCAGTCGGGGCTATTGATGTTTTAGAAGGAGAAGCACATTTAGAAGGAGACGATATAGTTTACATACTTAAAGAGATTCAGGTCCCCCATAGAAAGGTAAGATTAAAGAAATATGAATTAGACAAAGAAAAATGTATAAAATGTGGTATATGTGAAAGGTTCTGCCCTACAAAAGCTATAAATGTTGAAAAGAGGAAAAATATCGAGGTAAACCTAAATCTATGTATGGGATGTACTGCATGTGAAAAAGTCTGTCCAAAAGATGCCATTAAAGTATATAACGAACTAGGGGACATAGTATTTAATAAAGATATTACTCTGGATAACACTACCTGTGTAACTTGCTTGGCATGTGTTGACCAGTGTCCTGTTGGTGCAATATCTGAAACTGAAGAGGGGGTTAAGATCAACAAAAACGAATGTATATTCTGCGGTAGATGTGAAAAAATATGTCCAGTTAGTGCTATAGAAATTAAACCGAAGTATGAATAGAATTAATCTAACAAGAGTGGGTGGTATCTATGAAAGTAAAGGAACTCATGGACAATAAATTTTTAAAAATTTATCCTGATTATACTATTGAAAAAACTGCACAGTTAATGTACAAAAAGAAAAGGTACAGCTCACCTGTTGTAGATGATCAAGATAATTTAATAGGGTGGGTAAATTCCATAGATTTAATAGTGGTTAAAAATCGAGATGATAAAATAGAAAGCGTTATGCACCCGGTTGATAAAATTATCATTTTAAATGAGAACGATCCAGCAAAAGATGCCGTTACAAAAATAGTAAAATACAAAGTCGTAAGTATTCCTGTTGTAAACAATGAAGGTAAAATAGTGGGGATTGTAAGGAACTGCGATATAACAAAAACCCTTGCAAAATTGTATGATATTCCAGTTTATAGATTGTTTAAAACATTACAAGAACAGTTGAGAGGAATATCCTGGGAGGAACTTATGGAAGCCTCTGCAATTGTAACCAAACAAACTACTGGAGAAGAAATAACCGGAGAAGAATATGAAAAAAGAATAAAAAACTCAACATTTGGTCAGGCCATTTGGGCATGCGGCGGTTTAGAAAAATTCTTTGCAGGATTAATTAGAATCGGAGAAGTTGCAATTGCAAGAAAAGTGGCAACAAAGGCAGGGAAAAAAACAAAATAACATTATATGTGCATATTCTCCACAATATCTAATACCTTATTATTCTATCTGGAACTAGGGTCATGCATTTCATCTTAATATAGGTGCATATAATGATCGAAAGACTAAAATCACTAGAACACAATAGAAACTTTGAATTTTGGACTTTCTTGGAAAAAGCCTATGAAAAAAACCTAAAACTTGATTTAGGACATTTCAAATTATTAAGTGTTTTATTAAATGTCAGTGAAATTTACAAGGAGCTCAGTGATGAACTAGGAAAAAAAGATGCTAGAAAGATGCTAGAAAAAGAAGGAATGTTTACCAAAAACTCTGAATATGTTTCAGGAGAATATCTAAAGAAGTACATTGAAAGAGATAGTAGGGTGGCAGTGCATAATAGGATAAATGACCTTAGAAAGTTAGATTTTATTATTGAAACCAAACCAGGACCATTAGGTGGTTATAAACTACTCAAAACTCCAGAATGGTTTGAAAACTTAGAAGCGTCGATGTGAAATTGAAAATATGTTATTGACCCTTTTCCAAAGCCATTACTTAAAAATCTTCTTTATATATGGCTCAAAAGGAACTATTTCATCCCTTTTTCTTGGACTTATTGTAGCTACTTTGAGAATTCCTTTTTCAGGGATTAAATCAATAGTCAAGGTTCCAGGAGTTAAGGTAATACTACAAGCTAGCAAGACCTGCCCTACAAGGTTTTCTATGTTTGTTTCTATCTCAACAATTTTTGGATCTATTTCTCCAGTTATACTCCTTTTTACAACGTCAAGCCAAGCTTCTCCCAAGGCCTTTAATAATACAAAAATATAACCAACAACTCCAAATAGACTCATACTCTCTACCTATTATACATAATTTTTAATTATTAATAATGATAAATAAATATATATAACTATCGTAAGTATATCATTATAGATCAAATAAACATGTTGATGGTGAAACAATGAATAAAGAGGAAATTCAGAAGGAGTTAATGACATTGGAAATGTACGGCGAACAGATTAAAAAACTTCAGGAAGAAATGGGAAAGATTGAAGTAATGAAGCTGGAACTATTAAAATCCATAGAATCAATGGAGGGATTAAAAACTTCAAAAGAACTTTTAATCCCATTGGGTGCTGGAGCATTTTTAAAGGCTGAAGCACCAGATAATGGAAAAGTTATTGTTGGTATTGGGGCAGATAATTTTATTGAAAAGAATGTTGACGAAGTTATTGAAGAATTTAGAAAGAGCGTTGAAGATTTAGAAAATGCTGAAAACATGATCAAACAGCAGGTAGCAAAAACGTCAGCTGAAATGAATAGAATGCAGAAAGAATTGGAAAAAAAACTAAAAGCTATTGAAAAACAGGAACAAATGCAACAAATACCTACTGCACAATAAAAATATTTTAAATTTTATTATAATTTTTATTATCTTATTTTGTTAAAATTATTTCTTCAAAAATTTCATCATTGCCGAGCTGAGCATGATGCCAAAGTAGTACAAAAGTCAAAAATTCGCAAATTAATAATACTTAAAATAATAAAAATTTAATCACATATTTAAATTTATAAATATTACTGTCTAAAATAAAAATGGTGGGCCCAGCCGGATTCGAACCGGCGACCCTCGCCTTGTAAGGGCGATGTCATAGCCAACTAGACCATGGGCCCATTTAACTCGCGTCTTCCTTCTAATTCGTCCTGTTTCTTGGGGACAACATAACAAATGCATTTATAGTATATAAACTTAACTGATTAGTGTATAAAAAATACACAATCATATTTTAATCAAGGCATATGTCATATAATCCAATAAAACGAATAGTTACATATGGGGAAAAATATCCATAGTGATACTCATGAACGAGAAAAAGATGTTAAAAAACTTCTTAAAAGACAGGGACGAGGTATTAAGGAACTCAAAAAGCGGGAATAAAAACAAAAACAGTTTTAAAGAATTTCAGAAAATAGTTGAAAAACTCAAGGAACAGAAGGAATCAGATAATGTAGTTGTAGATTTCACAGAATACAACCCACTTCATAAGGGCCATAAATATTGTTTAGACATAGGTAAAAAACATGGAGGGGTTTTCATCAGTGTAATTCCGGGACCACTTGAAAGAAGTGGAAGAGGAATCCCATACCTCATTAACAGACACATAAGGGCAGAGATGGCCATAAAAGCGGGAGCTGATATCGTAGTGGAAGGTCCCCCCATGGGAATAATGGGTTCAGGTCAGTATATGCAGTGTCTGATAAAAATGTTCTACAGTGTAGGTGGCGACATAATACCAAGGGGATATATTGAAGAAGAAACTATGAAAAAAGTTATAGATTGCATAAACAAAGGTTACCACATAAAGGTAAAACCGTATAGGATTTCTTGCATTGAAACTCAAGAAGTTCTTGGAGAAAAGTTAGAAATAGACAACTACGTCATTGCTTCAATGTCATATACAATCCACAAATTAAGGGAACAGTTGAAAAACTGGAATCCAAAGTTTATTTTTATTAAAAGGATTGAAGGAATTAGTGGGACTAAAATCAGGGAAAGTATCTTAAATGGAGATTTTGATAGTATAAAACATATGCTTCCAGAATCTACCTTAAAAATTCTTAAAAAATATTATGAAGAAGGAATATCCAACATTATACTGAATAGGTTTGAAGACCGAATAATAGAAACCGCTAATGAATTTGAGCTGAAAGAATATTTACCCGAAAATTTAGCTGAAAAAATAGAAAAAAACCGACCATATAATAGTTTAGAAGAACTTAAAGATTCAATACCTTATGGATTCTCGAAAAATTACAAGGAGAGAATCATATCAAAACTGGAAGCTCGGATAGAGAAAGAAGTTATATCCGAATACATTAAAAACTATCCATCAGAAATAAAGGTTTTAATGAAAAAAGATGATTAAATGCTTGTTTAAGAGTTAAAAAATAACAAAAGGCGATATTTTGCAGAAGCAAAGATTCTGTCTAGATACAACTGCAATTACAGATAGTGAAGTTAGAAAATCCCTTGGAGCAAAAACCATATCTGAATCAGCGGAGATTATCCTTGATCTAATAGCAAAAGCAAGGGTTCATCTGGATATCTCCTGCCATATCCCATACAAATCAGTATATAATGAATTGGTGGGATTCTTACAGAGAGAAGAATGTCCACGTGAAATATTGATAAAGGTGGATACCTGGCTTGTGAAAAAAACCCCAAATAGGTATGAAATAAAAATCCCAGCTGAAATATTTTATGAATACATTAGTGACTTAAGGGAAAGAATAAATAAAGGTATGAGAATAAGTGAAAGTGCAATGTATGAAACTGCATCAGAGGCCTACATATATTCACAGGCAAATGAGAAAAACAGGCAGGATGTAATTAATGAGGTACTGTCAAAATCAGTAAATAGTTTTAGAAATAAATATAGAGGTGCCTTAAGGACAGGCACTTTAGACAGTGCCCCCGATTTAGACGTTCTTCTGCTTGCAAAGGAATTAGATGCAGCAGTAGTTGCAAGTGACGAAGGAATTGAAAAATGGGCTCAAAGGTTAGGGTTGAGATTTGTTAATGCAAAGGATTTCCCATTCATACTTAAAGAATATCTTAACATGTGGGAAGTAAAAAATAAATAGATTAAAACATTTTAATTACAGTAAAATTAAACACGGTGAAAGAAGGATGGTATTGCTAATGATAAGGGGAGACAGCTATGAAAAAATTAAAAATGCTCTAGCTGATGTCCACAGGCATGCAAAATTAACAATATCTGGAAAGCCAAGAATAATGGTTCCAGAAGCTGCTGACGAAATTTTAAGGCATATTGTAGGAGAAATCAAAAAACCTTGTAAAAAAGCCTGTATTGTAAAGGTAGAAGAAAATGCACCACAGGCAATAGATAGAATAAGAAAAATACACCCTCCGGCACATATCGTAATAATAAGCGAAAGGCACGAACCTTATTTCTATTTACTGGATGACTTTCCAAAGATGCCAACATTAAAAGGTTACTACAAGAGTAAAAATGAAGTTGCTGAAGAAAATGAAAAACAGGAAAAGCTAAAAAAAAGAAAAATAGCAAATAAAACCAAATAGAATTCCTCCGAATGTTATATTTTATTTTCATAATATTTTGGTTTAGGATATATTATTATTTACACGGGGTGACGTAATGAAACATGTTGATACTGTAAATTTCAGAGAGTTGGATAGAAAGATAAAAGAGTTCTGGAACGAAAATAAGGTTTATCAAAATGTAAAAAGCTTAAACGAGCAGGGGCCAGATTATTATTTTGTTGATGGACCACCTTACTGTTCTGGTGCGATACACCTTGGAACCGCATGGAACAAAATAATAAAAGATACTGTTTTAAGATTTAAAAGAATGCAAGGCTACAATGTTTTAGATAAAGCTGGATGGGACATGCATGGATTACCTATCGAGGTAAAGGTTGAAAATGAATTTAAAATAAAATCAAAAAAAGATATTGAGTCAAAAATCGGTACAATGGAGTTTATCGAAAAATGTAAAGAATTTGCACTTAAAAACAAGGAAGTCATGGAAAAACAGTTTAAAAATCTCGGTGTTTGGCTAGACTGGGAAAACGCATACATGCCAATTACAAAAGAGTACATGGAAATAGGTTGGTGGACACTTAAAAAAGCCCATGAAAAAGAGCTCCTTACAAAAGATTTAAGGGTTGGATACTGGTGTCCTAGATGTGAAACTGCATTAGCTGAACACGAAGTCAGGGGAGAATATAAAGAGGTATTGGACCCGTCTGTATATGTAAAATTCAAAGTTAAAGATAGTAATAGCGATGATAACGAAAACGGCAACGAATACTTGATAATTTGGACAACAACACCTTGGACACTGCCATCAAACCTCTTAGTTGCAGTTCATCCAGAGTACGACTATGCATATGTTGAAGTTGAATTTGAAGATAAAAAAGAAACATGGATTATTGCTGAAAAATTAGTAGAAAGTGTGATGCACCAGGCACAAAAGCAGAATGCTATAAAATCCTACAAAGTCACAAAATTAGTTAAAGGAACAGAATTAGAAGGAATAAAGTACGTCCACCCATTGCTGGAAGAAAATGAAACACAGCAAGAATTTGAAAAATTAGAAAATGTTCATAAGGTAGTACTTGGAGAACACGTAACATTGGAAGGAGGTACTGGTTTAGTCCATACTGCTCCAGGATTTGGTGAAGAAGACTTTGAAATTGGTAAAGAACACGGTGCACCAATATACTCTCCAATAGATGACGAAGGAAAGTACACCGAAACTATCTGGAAGGGCATGTTTGTAAAGGACATGGACAGCCAGGTTATAGAAACTCTAAAAAATAAAAACCTCCTTGTAAATGCTGGAAAAATAAAACACACATACCCTCACTGCTGGAGATGTAAAACTCCTTTACTGTTTAGAGCTACAGAACAGTGGTTCCTATCAATCTCAAAAATAAAAGAAGATATCATGGAACACGGTAAAACTGTAGATTGGGTGCCAAAGTGGGTTGAAACAAGGTACTTAAATGGTGTCAAATTTGTTGGAGATTGGAATATTTCAAGACAGAGGTACTGGGGAATACCGCTTCCAATATGGGTATGTGAAGAATGTGGAAAGTATGAAGTTATAGGTAGCGTGGAAGAGTTAAAAGAAAAAATGAAAAACGATGACATCGATTTAAGCGATATTCACAAACCTACAGTGGACAAGGTAATTTTAAACTGTTCATGCGGAGGGGAAATGAAAAGAGTTCCAGACGTTCTTGACGTGTGGTACGACAGTGGTTTAGCTCCTTATGCTTCAATAAATGCAAAGGAACTTAAAAAAGCAGAATTCATTACAGAAGGACATGACCAAGTTACAAAATGGTTCTATTCACAACATGCTTTAAGTGAGCTCGTATTCAACGACATACCATACAAGAAGTGTTTGATGCATGGTTTCACCCTTGATGAAAATGGAAACAAGATGAGTAAGAGTTTAGGGAATATTGTAAACCCAGACGATGTGGTTAAAGAATACGGTGCAGACCCATTAAGATTCTATCTCTTAAGTGCAAACAAGGCTTGGGAAGACCTAAGATTCTCATACAAAGAGATGGATGAAGTTAGAAGCATGTTTAACACTCTCTGGAATTCCTATGCATTTGCAGTTAACTATATGGTTTTAGATGAGTTTGTTCCTAATGAAGAATACTTCAAATACCTAAGGGATGAAGATAAATGGATAATAAGTAAGGTAAATACCCTTGCAAAAGAAGCAATTGAAGCTTTAGAAGTTCCACATTTACACGACTACACATGGAAACTTAGGGATTTCATATTAAACGATTTAAGTAGATGGTACATTAAATTGATAAGGGATAGAACCTGGAAGGAAAGAAACGACACAGATAAACTTTCAGCATATCAAACCCTGTACTATGTATTGATGAAATTAATAACAATAATGGGACCAGTAGCTCCGCACATAAGCGAAGAGATATATCAGAACTTAAAAACCGAAGGAATGCCTGAAAGTCTCTTTATGAATAAAATAGAAGTAGATGAAGAGCTCATAAATAAAGAGTTAGAAGAAGACATAGGTATAATTAGGGAAATAGTAGATTCAATACTCCGTGGAAGGGATAAAGCCAAATACACACTTAGGTACCCAATAGCTAAAATAACACTACCTGAAAATATAAGGGAAACTGTTGAGAAATACGGTTATATCATAAAAGAACAAGGAAACGTAAAAGAAATTGAATTGAAAGAATTTGAAGGAAACGTAACCGTAAAACCAAACTACAAAGAACTTGGAAAGGTATTCAGAAGTGATGTTCCAAAAGTTGTAAAGGCAATAAACTCTGTTGATCCTAAAGAACTAAAAGAAAAACTAAAAGAAGGAGAGCTCGAGATAGATGGATTTACAATAAAACCAGAATATGTTGAATTCAGAATAGATATTCCTGAGAATATAGTAGGTGTCGAGTTCTCAAAAGGAAGTGTGTACATAGACATAGACATGAGCGATGAGTTAATAAAAGAAGGACTCATGAGAGAAGTAATAAGAAGAATACAGTCAATGAGAAAAGACATGGACCTTGACATCAACGAAAAGATAAAAATCAAACTAGAAGGAATAGAGTTCAGCGACGATATTTTAAAACATATAGGAAATGAAGTTAGGGGAACATTTGTTGATGAAGTAAAACCTGACTACGCACAAGCCTGGGAAATAAAAACACCAAACAAAGAAACTTACAACATAAACATTGAAATTGAAACCATGTCAAACAGTTAAGATAGTTCCCTGAGTTCTGGGGAAATTATACAACTATCATATTTTAAAACCTGAGCTCTGAATTAAAAAATAATTTTCTCTTTTTTTTATTTTTATTTAATTAGATTTATGTTGATTGATATGCAAAACTTTTATATTTTGAAATATTTAAATTATTAAAATGGTAGTTTAATGTTAATTAAGGATATATGCCAATTAGAGGGGGTTTTATGAAAATTAATTCAATTGAAGTTAAAAATTTATTTTCTTATGATGATAAGGATGGACTTAAGATTGAATTTAATAAGGGGAATACTGCAGTTATTGTCGGACCAAATAATGCAGGGAAAACGAATCTATTTAGAGTTTTTGAATTTTTGAAGGATGTGATAAATGGTAAAATAAACACAGGTAAAGAAATTAAAAATTATCTTTATAATGAAGAAAATAAATCAGCAAAAGTTACAATAGATATTAAATTTGATGAAAATGAAAAAAATCTACTGATGGAGTTTATTGAATGTTTTGCAATGCAGACTGATTATTTAAAAAATGCATATGAACGTGGACCTACAAACATAAATGAGATTGTTGATTTATTTTTAGAATGCCAAATTATTTGGAAGTATAATGGAGAATATGCCAAACCTCCACAACCATATTGTAAAATACCACTGGAAGGCAGAATAAAGCGATATGTTGAACCAATTAAGAAAGAATTTGAAAAATATGGGATGTCCATATTGGTCTTTGAAAGACTTGATGAAAATACTAAGTTATTAGATAATGATGGCGTGAATGTATTATTTGAAAAAGAAATTTTAGATAAACTAAAACAATACCTCATTAAATACCCAGTTAATATTCCCTATAACTATTCAAAGGACCTGAGTAATATCGTGAATAAGTTATTAGATATCAATAGCGATGTATTTTATATCATAAACGATAACCAAAGTCAGAGAGATATATTATTTAGTGATAACAACTTAATTATCAAAACAAATGATATTTTTCCAAATTTTGAAAACAATCCTAGGGGCCTATATAGTATTTGGTTGAATGAGTATCCAAGCAAATATCATAAATTAGTATTATTGTTACATTCACTCAAAGAATTATGCAACGCAAAAATAACTAAAAGTAATGATAAAAAAATAATGTATAAACTTGAATATCTTTGTAATTATATTAATCTCAACATTGATCACATTAGTACTGGTCCGAATCCTGGATTGTCATTACATAATTTTATACTAAAACTCTTTGATAAAGCAATTATAAAATTTGAAGAAGTTAGAGGTTATCCTGAAAATCAATCTTATCGACAGGATATGGTCTTAGAATATTTTGGAAATAGCAGGGAATTGGCTAATTATCTATATTACTTAAAAAATTATGATAATCCTGCGAACCATATGAAATATGACCATATAAAAGAAAAGTTTGAAGAAATATTTGAAAATGAAAAAATTACTTTCGATATTTTTCATGATAAGAACAATATTCCAAAAATTAAAATAATATTTAAAGATGGTGAACAATTATATATTGATAGAGTAGGCTCTGGAATTTTTGAAGTTTTAAACATCTTATCGGTTGTTATTGGTGCAGAAGGAAAAGTTATTCTATTGGATGAACCAGCACTTCATCTACATCCTATTTATCAGAAAAAATTATTAAAGGAGTTCAAAAAGTTAGAAAGGAATGGAAACAACCAAGTTATAATAATAACACACTCTCCTTATTTTGTAGATATCGAATTATTAAGTAATACATTTAGATTTTATAAAGAAAGTGGAACTACACAAGCAATAAATATTTATGATAAAATTTTTGAAAAAAAATTTAATAAAATATTTGAAAGTAATGAGCGGTTAATTCGAGCTCTTTTTGCAGATGGTGTTTTGTTGATGGAGGGACTATCTGAGCTCTTATCATTCCCGATACTTGCTAGAAAAATTGGTTATTCGTTGGAAGATAATAATATAGAAATTATTGACGTTAATGGGAAAAAAGGTTTTAACAATTATATGGAAATTATGAATTCACTAAAAATACCATTTGGAATAGTTTGTGATGGGGATACATACAATACATGTAATTTTAATGCCGGACTCCCAATTTATAAATGTGAAGAACATGATTGGACAGATTTTATGATAAATAAGTTTAGAGATTGTGAAATTGAAGGGAAAAAGATAATAGAATATTTAGAAGACGAGTATGAGATTACCATTACTGAGCAAAGTAAAAGCGGAAATAATGGGGCAAAATTAACAATTAGGGGTAATGGAAAATCATACGATATACAGCTAAACGTAAATAGTACGCCAGATAGCTTAATAAATGAATTAAAGGAATATTTAAATAGTTCAGAAGGGAAATATGAAATTAAAGAGCTCGATAACAATAAAAACAATACAAATGGCGGTAAAAAATACACAATTAAAAATGCAGATAAAGCTGGATTAGCATATATTATAGCAAAAAATATTCAGGATGACATTGATGAGAAATTAAAAGACCTAAAAGAGTTTATTGAAAAATTTAACAATGAAAGTTAAGTTTTCTTAAAAACCTATTAAATAATTTTACCTAAAAAATGAGAAATTAAATTCCCATATGCCATAATTATTGTTTCTAATACAGGCATTCCATTATTTTTTGCATAGGTATAAATTGCCCAATCCAAAGGTTCTATGATTGCAGCTATGCTTATAAGTGCAAGAGCTCCGAAAACCTTAACCAAAAATTTAATACTATATGGAAATTGCGGAGCTCCATATTTTTTCGTTTCATCTAATGGCAAATTATAGATCGCATACTCCAAACCAAGAACTATTGAGAATGCAAGTCCTGCAAATTCAAAGATGCCATGGGGAATTAATACTCCCAAATCACTAAAATTTAAATCCACGCCTAAAATACCAGTTAATGGATTTATTATTACCAGTAGGTAAAATATTATAAGTGAATTCAAATATTCCCTAATTGTGGATTTTCCAGAGGATATTTCTTTTTTGTAAAGGTATGAAACCAAAATAAATGCTAAAATTATTGAAATGCAAGCCAAAGAGTTATTTATGAAGTATGAAAAAACTGCCGAATAGTAGTTAAAGCCCACTTTAGAAGCCACTACTGTAGATATTGCTTCAAACTTTGCATCCGCTACAGCTCCTGCTTTTTCCACAGTGAAGAAAGAATTTAAAAATTTTCCAACTACTATAGTAGATAAGAACCCGCCCCAACAGGCAAAGTATGTAATAAAAAACTTTTTTAAAGTACCGAGCTCTAAGAATTTTTTAAATATACTTCTAAATTTATCAAAATTCAAATTATCCCCCTAAATACTTAAAACCTACAGGATTTCAATCCTATCCAAATAACCCACTTCAAGAGTCTCTGCAGCACTATCCATAAACAGAGCTATCTCCAGAAAACCTTCGCTATTTATAAGGGCTAAAAACCCTTCTTCTTTTTCATAGTAGGATTTAACAAATTTACAATCTATAATTTTTTCCTTATTTTTCCTAGCATATTTTATTTTTATTCTTATATTGTCCCCGTAGTTGAAATCGATATCTTCTTTTCTAATGTTTGTAATTATATTCCCAAACACATCTATATGAATTACACAAGGTTCAGGATTGAGTTTTACAATGGACTCAATTTCAGTACCTTTTATCTCACTTCCAGAAGCTATTTCAGCGGCTACAACCGAATAAATATCCCTTCCATGAAATGTTGAAGAGGGATTGTATCTATCCTCATCGATTTTAATTATCTTTTTTACACCCATTCTTTCAACTAAATAGGTAAACAAACCATTATCAGGACCTATCAAATAGTGATTATCCCTTGTAATTACAACTATTGAATTTCTCTCGCTTCCTACAGTTGGATCCACAACTGCAACATGAATAGACGGTGGAAAATAAGGAATTGACGTTAAAAGAACGTATGCCCCGTGATAGATATTAAAAGGTTTTACATTATGTGTTATATCTACAATAGAAACATTTTTGGCTATTGATAGAATCCTACCTTTCATTGCACCAACATAGCCTTCATTACCAAAATCCGAAGTTAAAGTTATAATCATAATACCCCTTTATCCTTAGCTAATTAATAACTATCTGAAAATATTTAACAAATGTTTTAAGACTATCTTTGTATATAAAATTATTAAGACACATTTTTATAGTTTTTATATTAAATATCATCATTACATATTAAAAATTAAGTGACTGAACGAAACCGATAGGTTTCGTAGCTCACTCACTTCGTTCGTGATAGTATGAAAAGAGTAGTTATTGCAGGAAGTTCATCAATGGTGGGAAAAACCACTATATCAACAGGAATAATGAAGGCACTTTCAAAAAAATATAAAGTGCAGCCGTATAAAATAGGTCCAGATTATATAGATCCAACATACCATACAATGGCCACAGGGAATAAATCAAGAAATTTAGATTCATTTTTTATGGGAGCTCAGCAAATAAGATCTATTTTTAAAAGACATTCAAAAGAAAAAGACATAAGTATAATTGAGGGTGTTAGGGGACTTTATGAAGGTATCTCCCCGTATGATGATGTGGGAAGTACTGCATCTGTTGCAAAAGCCCTAAACGCCCCAGTAATACTAATAATAGATGCAAGGAGCTTAACAAGAAGTGCAGCCGCCATAATAAAAGGATTTAAGATTTTTGATAAGGATGTAAACATCAAAGGTGTTATATTCAATAAAATCAGAGGAGAACATCATTTAAAAAAGTTAAAGGATGCTGTAAATTACTATGTGCCCGATATAGAGATAGTAGGTGCAATACCAAGGGATGAAAAGCTAACAGTATCTCAGAGGCATTTAGGTTTGATACCAACACCTGAAAACAGATCAGAAATTAGTAAAAATATAGAAGTTTGGAGCGATATAGTTGAAGAAAATTTAGATTTAGATAAAATCGTAGAAATAAGCGATGAAAGCTTTGATTACGACGTGGATTATAAAAATAAAGACCAAACACTATGGGAAGTAAACAAAAACAAATGTAAAATTGGCGTGGCATACGATGAAGCGTTTAATTTTTACTATTGGGATAATTTCGATGCACTATGTGAAAATGGGGCAAAAATAGAATTTTTTAGCCCACTAAATGATGAAGAAATCCCAAACTGTGATATTCTGTACCTTGGAGGAGGCTATCCTGAAATATTCCCACAGAAATTAAGTAATAACAAATCAATGTTGGAATCCATAAGAAACTTTGATGGAAAAATCTATGGTGAATGTGGAGGTTTAATGTACCTTACAAACTCAATAAACGGCGTTGAAATGTTAAAGCTGATAAACTGCGATGCCATTATGACCAAAAATGTTCAAGGTTTGAGCTATGTTAAGGGAACTTTTACAAGGGATTGTCCAATTGGTAAAAAAGGATATGAATTCAGAGCTCATGAATTCCATTATTCAAAGCTAATAAACATTAATGAAAAAGATTTTGCATATAAAATAAATAGGGGAAAGGGCATAATTAACGGTATGGATGGAATTATCACCAAAGATGGAAATATTCTTGGAGGTTATGCTCATCAGCACTGTGTAGCCAACCCATACTTCGCTTCATCCATGGTAAAAATTTAACTTGGTGTCATAATGGATAAAATAAAATCACTAATGAAGCATGGATTCAACTTAGCTATTGACATTGATGCCGATATATTCCTAATATTTACAGAAACTGGAATGACTTACGAGATTTTCAAGGATTATTACTTTAATTCATTCCTAAAAGATCCAAAATACAGCGAACAGCGCAAAAAGATCAAAGGCCCAAAAATTATAGTTGCTACCCCAAATGAAGAGACTTTCTTTAAATTAAACTGTGAAAAGATAATTCCACTTCAAATGAATTATAGAAATGAAGATAGATGCTCAATGATAAAACAAGCTGTCACAAAACTCTTTGAAAATAATCTTGTAGAACTAGGGGACACAATAGTCTCAATATTGGGTACTCCAGGAATACCTGGAGGAACTGATACAATAGCAGTTGTTAATGTAAATGAATACCCGCCAATTCTTAAGTTTTATGAATTTATAAATACTATTGAAAAAACAAAGGGGAAAGTTATCAATGAAGTTTTAAACATCAGCATGGAACTTGCTGTAGAAGGTAGGGAAGGAAAATCTGTAGGGGCCATATTTGTAATAGGCGATACTGAAAAAGTTCTAAAAATGTCCAGTCAATTAATATTAAACCCATTTGAAGGACACAATGGAATAATTTTCGATAAAAAAGTTAAAGGAACCATAAAAGAACTTTCAACGATAGACGGGGCATTTATAATTACCGAAAAAGGTGAAGTAAAGGCTGCAGGTAGGTACATTGAATGTACAGGAGGTAATTTAAATTTACCACTTGGACTAGGTGCAAGACACTATGCGGCTGCAGCCATTTCAAAATACACTGACGCAATAGCTATTACAGTATCTGAAAGTGGTGGAATAATAAGAATCTTTAAGGATGGATGTATTTTAGCAGAGATTAATCCAAATAAGTTAAATAACAGTTGTTCATATCTGTACTAATTTTATCTTTTTATAAATATTTCATAAAAATTTTATAGTATGGATGAAAATAAATTTTCGTCATTTGATAACAGGTCATTTGACGAAAGTAACAAATAATATCAAACAACCATATTTAATAGTCAAACTATATATGGTCTGCGTTGTTTATATCCTAAGAGTTTATTCGTTATTGGAATTTAAAAGGAAATAAATTCATTAAAGGAATATAATAAATAATACAAAAGTTTCCACAAACAACCACATATTCCTTTTTTATGACCATTCATATTACATTTTTACAGAAAAAACATTCACTATAATTCTTACACAAAAGTCCATACACTTAATAAAACGGTTTCAAAACAAAACACGCGTAGTGTTAAAACATATTTTTCAGGTTGGAACTATTTATTTAAACTTGTTGGTGAGATATTTATGACACTCGCAGAGGAAATAATCTCAAGAAAAGTGGGAAAAAAAGTTTATCCAGGAGATACAATTGAAGTAAGTGTAGATCTAGCGATGACTCATGATGGTACCACACCTCTAACAGCAAAAGCGTTTAAGCAAATCTCAGACAAAGTTTGGGACAATGAAAAAATAGTGATTGTATTTGACCACAACATTCCAGCAAACACTTCAAAAGCTGCAAACATGCAAAAGATAACAAGGGAATTTATAAAGGAACAAAAAATAAAACATTACTATCTCGATGGAGAGGGAATTTGCCACCAACTTTTACCTGAAAATGGGCATGTAAAGCCAAACATGATTATAGCAGGTGGAGACAGCCATACGTGTACTTACGGAGCATTTGGTGCATTTGCTACTGGATTCGGGGCCACCGATATGGGTTATATCTACGCCACAGGGAAAACCTGGATGAAAGTTCCTGAAACAATCAGAGTAAATGTAAATGGAACAAATCCAAAAATTACTGGAAAGGACATTATTTTAAGAATTTGTAAAGAGGTTGGAAGAAGGGGAGCTACGTACATGGCTCTTGAATACGGTGGTGAAGCCATCAGGAATTTGGATATGGACGATAGGATGGTTCTAAGCAACATGGCTATTGAAATGGGCGGTAAAGCAGGACTTATAGAAGCAGATGAAATAACCTACGAATACCTTAGGACGGTAGGGGTAAGCGAAAAAGAAATCTTAAATTTAAAGAAAAACCAGATAAAAATAAACGAAAAAGAAGAAACATACTATAAATTTATCGATTTGGATATTACCGACATGGAAGAACAGATAGCCTGTCCACACCGTCCAGATAATGTTAAAGGGGTTTCTGAGGTTGAAGGAACCCCTATTGACCAGGTGTTTATAGGTTCCTGTACAAATGGAAGATTAAGCGATTTAAGAATTGCTGCAAAATATTTGAAGGGAAAAAAGGTTCACAGAGATACTCGATTGATTGTAATTCCTGCATCCAAGAATGTATTTAAAAAGGCATTGGAGGAAGGACTTATAGATATCTTTGTTGACGCAGGAGCTCTCATATGCACACCAGGATGTGGTCCATGCTTAGGAGCTCACCAAGGTGTTTTAGCAGATGGAGAGGTTTGTCTAGCAACGACGAACAGAAACTTTAAAGGAAGAATGGGCAATAAAAATGCTGAAATTTATTTATCATCCCCGGCCATTGCTGCAAAGAGTGCCGTTAAGGGATACATAACAAATGAAGAATAATTTATTTATTTGATTTTTTTCTTCTTTTTTTTCTTTTCTTTGCAACAACACCGATATACGAGCCAAAGTTCTTTAAGAAACTTTTATAAATAAATTTATCAACGAAAGAGTTTGTTATATTTGCTCCAAAAGTATATTTTATCTCAAAATTATGCTTTTTTAATACATTTTCAATATCGTTTAATGTATAAAATTTTGTTTTGACCTTTATCCTTTTTCCATCGATAAATTTTACAATTTCTCCTTTCTTGTTTTTTAGTGCTTTTTTTGTCTTTTTTATTCCTTTTCTTCTCAAACTTTTAAAAATCCATTTTAAATCATAGGCGTTTGCAACTGTGAATATCAAAACACCGTCGTCTTTTAAAACTCTTTTTATTTCCTTTAACGCCTGATTTAGATTTACATGATTCAGAGCTCCAAAGAAGGATATAACACAGTCGAAAGTTCTATTTTTGAATGGTAGGTTTTCAGCACTTCCAACTACAACAAATTTATTTGTTTTTTTAACTGCTATTTTTGCCATTTCCAGTGAAATATCGAGACCAATGGAGTGGTTATTTTTTAATTTCTTCAACTGCTCGCCAGTTCCGCATCCTATATCTAAAACAAGAAATTCTTTTCTAATCTCGTCATTTATTACCAAATCCTCTATTTTCCTCATCCACTTTAAGTTGGTTTTATCGTATTTTTCATCGTATTCCTTTGCCAAGGTATTATAGTATTTTGCCAACTTCATGGTCTCACATTAAATGGTTTAATCGTATAAATAAATTTCAATCTTTTAAAAGTTATAAAAAATAGTGAGTGCATGGTGTATATATGCCCATTATTAAAGGAATTTTTAATAATGATAAAAAATAGTTAAGTTTATATATAAGATATAATACAAGTCAAGTATAATTAATTTAAGTTATCTTTAGTTAGGTGATAACATGCACATAATGGAGGGATTTCTACCACCAATGTGGGCAGGAATTTGGTTTGTACTATCGGGTATTGTGGTTCTATATGGTGTATCTCAGTTAAACAAAATTATAAAAGAAAAACCAGAAGTTAAACCATTGTTGGCAGTTGCAGGAGCATTCATGTTTGTTTTAAGTTCTTTAAAATTACCATCAGTAACAGGAAGCTGTTCCCATCCTTGCGGAAACGGATTTGGTGCAATTTTATTTGGTCCGGCAGTTGCGGCAGTTATGGCAACTATTGTATTATTGTTTCAGGCAATATTGTTAGCCCATGGTGGATTAACCACTCTTGGGGCAAATATTTTCTCAATGGGTATTGTTGGTCCTTTTGTTGGATACTTAGTATTTAAAACTTTAAAAGGAAAGATGAATTCAACATGGGTCGTAATGTTGGCAGCAATGTTTGCAGATTGGGCCACCTATGTAACAACATCATTCCAACTGGCTTTGGCATATCCAATACCAGATTTCACAACCTCATTGGCAACATTTGGTTCAATATTTGCACTAACTCAGATTCCTTTGGCGATAGCAGAAGGTCTATTAACTGCATTATTCTGGGATTATATTAAAAAACTTAGACCTGATATTTTACTGAAGTTAGGAGTTATTGATGAAAGTGAAGTAAGTGTCTCTATCACGCCAGAAGGAGGTGCCGAATAATGGAAACAAAACACATATTGATGATTATCGGTGTTATCATCCTTACAATTGCACCACTGGTTATGTACTCGGGCCTTGGAGAAGATGAAGGATATTTTGGGGGAGCAGATGGTGCTGCAGAAGATGCAATCACAGAGTTAAACCCAAACTATGAACCATGGTTCAGTCCAATATGGGAACCTCCAAGTGGTGAAATTGAAAGTTTATTGTTTGCATTACAGGCTGCAATAGGTGCAATAATTATTGGATACTTTGCAGGATACAATAAAGCAAAAAGAGAAGTTGTTTCCAATTAACCTTTATTTTTAACTTTTAAAAGTGATATTATGGTTCAAAACATGTTGATTGACAGTATAGCCCACTACAATAAGTTAAGGGAGATAAACCCTAAATTGAAAGTTTTTTTCTCCCTTTCTACATTGTTAGTTTGTGTATTGTCAAAATCCATAGTTGTTCCAATAATTGTAACGGCCATTATGCTCTATTTAACATTATTTAAGGCAGAAGTTCCAAGAAACGTCTATATGAAGCTCTTACTAATTCCTGTTTGCTTTGGTGCTTTAACTCTGCCACTAATGATATTTATGTTCGGATATGAACCTTGGTTTTCATTTAATGTTCTTGGATTTAAAATAATCGCCTTTAAAGATGGATTTGATTTAGGAATGCTGCTCTTTTGGAGAATGGTTGGCGGAGTAGCATGTACTTTGTTTTTAGCGTTAACTACACCTTTCACTGAGCTTTTTTATGTATTAAAAGAAATTAAAATACCTGAAAGTGTACTGGAAATCTCTATGATGATGTACCGGTACATATTCGTACTACTTAACGAGCTCATAAAAATAGAAAATGCCCAAAAAACTAGGTTGGGATATTCGAGCTTAAAAAATACGTACAAATCATTGGGAGTTTTAGCAGGGAGCCTTTTTATAAAAACCTGGGATAAGGGCGAAATCCTATACACCACTATGAATTCAAGAGGATACAATGGTAATTTTAGATTATTTGGAAATATGGCGGGCCCTAATGCTAAAGATTTAATATTAATAGGGTTTTTTGAATTATTTTTAATTACATTACAATATTCCATTAAAATATAGAATCATTACTATTATTTTATTTAAATTTAATTTAGTATTAATCATTTTTTTATATTATGTTTCTGTATTATGAGTATCATAAAATTTATTATTTTATACAACACCTAACAAATCAAGGAGTTTTTAGAAATAAATATTGGTGGTTTTATGATCATATTGGAAACCAAAGAATTGCATTATACCTATCCTGATGGAACCCCAGCATTAAATGGGATAAATTTCAAAGTCAACAAAGGAGAAATGGTGGCCATGTTAGGGCCCAATGGGGCGGGAAAATCAACATTATTTCTTCATTTCAACGGAATTATAAAACCTACAAAAGGTCAAGTTTTGGTTAAGGGAAAACCAATAAAATATGACAGCAAATCTTTAATCGATGTTAGAAAAACTGTTGGAATAGTATTTCAAAACCCTGATGATCAGCTTTTTGCACCAACTGTAAAACAGGATGTTGCCTTTGGACCGTTAAATTTAGGATTGCCCGAAGATGAAATAGAAAAAAGAGTAAACGATGCATTAAAAGCCGTTGGAATGGAGGGTTTTGAAGATAGGCCCCCTCATCATTTAAGTGGAGGGCAGAAAAAGAGGGTGGCAATAGCAGGTATTTTAGCAATGGAACCTGAAATCATAGTCCTTGATGAACCTACTGCAGGATTGGATCCACTCGGAGCTTCCCACATTATGAAATTACTATATGAATTAAATAAAAAGGGCATAACTATTATTATATCAACACATGATGTTGATTTAGTCCCAGTTTATGCAGATTATATGTATCTCATTAACAAGGGAAAAATATTGGGCAGCGGAACTCCAAGAGAAGTATTCGGCGATACACAGTTGATAAGAAAGGCAAACTTAAGACTGCCTAGGGTGGCTCATTTAATGGAAATACTGAATAAAAAAGATAATCTCGCACTTGAAATGGGGTACACTGTAGGGGAAGTAAGAGCTGCGCTAAAAGAATATCTTGAGAGTAATAAATAACAGTCAGAATTTGGTGAAATTATGCATAAAGGTCTTGAAAATGTCAAATATGGAGTAATAACTGTAAGCGACAGTAGATTTAACAAATTTATTTCAGGGGATAAAAATACAGATGATAAATCTGGGGAATTTTTAAAAAATGAATTAAATGCAGTTTTTCACGCTTTAATTCCCGACAACAAAGAAATGTTAAAAGGTTTGATAAATCATTTGATAGATTTTTTTGATGTGGATTGCATTGTAATAACAGGGGGGACTGGACTTTCAAAAAGAGACAACACTCCGGAAGTTCTAAAGGAAATATTTGAAAAAGAACTGGATGGTTTTAAGATAGTTTTCCACAAGTTGAGCTACGAAGAAGTTGGGTTTTCAACCATACTTTCAAGAGCTTCTGCAGGAATATATAGAAACAAAATAATATATTCACTACCTGGATCATTAAATGCATGTAAAACAGGAATTGAAATTATTAAAAAAGAAACAGGACATATTTTAAAACATTTGAAAGAATAGGATATTATTTAATTATTACTTTTTTTATAAATTACCAATTGATTAAGAATAGAAATATCAAGATCGCAATCACCAAAGTCTAATATTTGAATATTTAAAATAACTATAAAATAGAGGATATTCAAAACCAGTATCTAGTTAAAAAGACCATTAACAAGCCGATATCCAATAAAATAAGATAACAAAGGATTTCCATAATGTAACAGGCTAAAATACATTTATATAAAAAAACTTAAAGATATAATACATATAATTGATTGACAATTTAATTACATACGCACTTAAGAAAGTGTGGATGGATTATTTTTAATTATTTTTGACGGGTGAGATTATGTTTATAAATGGAGAATGGGTTATCAGAGAAGATTTAGAGGTTTTTAATCCATACACTTACGAAACAATAGGTAAAATAACTTCATTAAGTAGGGATGAGGTCAAATACGCCATTGAAGTGGCTAACGAACATAAGGAATTTATGAAAAATTTATCCCCTTCAAAAAGATACAACCTACTAATGAACATTGCAAAGGAAATAAGCGAAAATAAAGAAAAATTTGCAAGAACGATATCGTTAGATGTTGGGAAACCTATAAAACAATCCATAATAGAGGTTGATCGGACATTAACCACATTTAGGCTTTCTGCATTTTATGCCAAAGAGCTAAGAGGGGAAACAATACCATTTGAAGAAGGAATTATTTTAACTAAAAGGGAACCTGTGGGAGTAGTCGGAGCTATAACGCCTTTTAACTTTCCATTAAATTTAATTACCCACAAAGTGGGGCCTGCATTTGCCACTGGAAATTCGATAGTTTTACATCCATCCTCAAAAGCTCCAATGGCTGCCATAGAGTTAACAAAAGTAATTGAGAAAGTATTGAAAAAAATGAAAATTCCATTGGGGGTTTTTAATTTAACTACTGGTGAGGGGCCAGTTGTAGGGGATGAAATATCGAAAAATGAAAAAATAAACATGGTTTCATTTACTGGAAGTGTTGAGGTAGGTGAATTAATAACCAAAAATGCAGGAATTAAAAAGGTATCTTTGGAGTTGGGAGGAAATAATCCAATGATAGTTTTAAAAGATTCTAACATTGAAGAAGCCGCAAAAGCTGCCGTCAAAAGTAAATTCTTAAATGCAGGTCAGGTGTGTATTTCAGTTGGAAAAGTACTGGTAGAGGAGGAAATTGCAGATCAGTTTATAGACCAGGTTATAGCTGAAACAAAAAAACTTAATGTAGGAAATCCGCTGGACAGGACCACTGATGTGGGACCTTTGATAACATTGGAAAGTGCTGAGAGAGTTGAAAACCTAATAAATCAGTCAATTGAGGAAGGGGGAAAACTTTTATTTGGTGGAGAACGAAATAACTCGATAATCTATCCTACAGTAATGGAAGTTAATGAAGACAACATACTTTCAAAAGTTGAAGTATTTGGACCAGTTTTACCGATTATTAAGGTTAAAGATGAAAATGAAGCTATAGAAATAGCAAATAACACAGAGTATGGGTTACAGGCTGGAGTATTTACCAACGATATAAATAGAGCTCTAAAGTTGGCAGATAGTTTAGAGTACGGTGGTGTAATGATAAACAATAGCCCGACATTTAGAAGGGATAATATGCCATTTGGAGGAATTAAGAAAAGCGGTTTAGGAAGGGAAGGAATAAAATACGCCGTTGAGGAAATGACCGAAATAAAAACCATTGTATTTAATAAATAATCTAACTTTTATATTTATTTCAGGTGAAACAATGACAATAGACAATATGGACATAAGTATTGAAAAATTAGAAAGATTATTAGAGCTCGGCACCTATGCAGACATTAGGATAATTTCTGGAGAATCTAGCCACATTATTTTAAAAGATGGAAATATTGAAGAAATCTCTTCAGGCATGAGCTCTGGAGTAGGTGTGAGAGTACTCAAAGAAAATGGGTGGGGATTTGCCACTTCAAACAAGGTTACCTCGGATGAAATCGAACAGTTGATAAACAAGGCATACAAGATAGCCAAAATTTCAAATGAAAATACTAAAAAAACCGTGGTTTTAAAGGATGTCAACACCGTTGTGGATGTTGTTAAATCAACAGGCAAAATAAATCCCGAGGATATCGATATTGAAGAAAAAAAGAGCTACCTTAATTTAGCACACGAAACAATGCAAGGAGACAAAATAGTAAGTACTTCAGTTTCCTATTCTGACGGCGTTGGTTATTCAATGTTTATGAGTAGTGAGGGAACGAGAATAGAAAAAGAAGGCATGAAAACTTTAATGCGATTCACTGCAGTTGCAAAAGATGGAACACTTCAATTTGCATCTGAAAGAGTTGGTGGAGATGGATTTGAAGTTATAAAAAACGGAAACATTGAAGAACTATCAAGAGTTACAAAAGAAAGAGCTCTAAGACTTTTAAGTGCTAAACCATGCCCTAAAGGAAAATTCAAAGTTATCTTAGATCCAGAACTTGCAGGAGTATTTATTCATGAAGCAGTTGGACATGCTTCAGAAGCTGATTTAGTATTACAAAACGACAGTGTCTTTAAAGATAAACTTGGAGAAGCTGTTGGAAGCGAGTACGTAACTGTAATCGATAATCCACTTGTAGATAAATCTTTTGGATATTACAAATACGATAGTGAAGGGGTTAAAGGTAGGGAAACCGTATTAATAGATAAAGGAATTTTAAAAAGCTACATGCATACAAGAGAAACAGCAGGAAGACTTGACATGGATGTTACAGGAAATGCAAGAGCTGAAGGGCTGAGCAAACCTATCGTAAGAATGAGTAACACATATATTAAACCAGGAGATTGGAAGTTTGAAGAGCTCCTGCAGGACACCAAAGACGGAATATTTTTAAAAGGTTCAAGGGGAGGACAGGTAGATACTGGAAAAGGACTTTTCCAGTTTAACTCGGTTGAAGCGTTTTTAATTGAAAACGGTGAATTAACAACCCCATTAAGAGATGCAGGTTTAAGTGGTGAAATATTGGATATACTCCACCATGTGGACGCAGTTTCTGATGAGTTTAAATTAAGCGTTGGCTACTGTGGAAAGAACGGGCAGAGTGTTCCAGTTGGAGACGGCGGAGGTAGTATAAGGACAATAACTACATTGTCCTAATTTCTCTACTCCATTAAATCTACTCCATTAAACCAAGTTTTTTTAGTTTGCTGTAAAAATTGGATCCTTTCACAAAGTAGGCATAATTGTCAGATTTTCTCAGGATTAATTCATCCCCCATTCTAGCTATTTCTTCAACATCCCCATCTACAACAACAAGTGTGGATTTTTTTAAGATTTTTATTTTAATTTCTGAATTTCCATCAACTACTATAGGACGAGAAGAGAGCTTAAATGGACATATTGGCACTATAATAAATCCATCAACTAAAGGTTCTACAATTGGTCCTCCAGCACTTAAAGAATATGCCGTTGAACCGTTTGGTGTTGAGATTATTATACCGTCTGCTCTTACATCCTCTACAAAGTTTCCATTAACATATACCTCAAAGTGAAGCATTTTAGCAGGATTTTTGGTAGTTACAACAACTTCGTTTAAGGCATCAGGGAGTATCTTTTGAGATCCATCTTTGAATCTAATGAATCCCATTAATTTTGTTCTTTTTTCAATTTCGTAGTTTCCATTTATAACTTCATCAATAGCTTTAAAGACATCCTCTTTACTAAATTCAGTTAAAAACCCGACAGTCCCCATGTTTATACATAATATGGGGATTTCATTACCGTTTGTAATCTTTGAAGCTCTTAATACAGTACCATCCCCCCCAATTGATATCATGTGGGATATATCATCAATATTTTCTATTAGATCACAGTTTGAAGGTATTATTGAATCAAAAATATCCTTATCCATTAGTTTTAACTTATTTTTTAATACATTATATATTCCTTTATCCAATGAATATCGAATATTTTTAGAATTTAAATACTTAATAACATCAATAACGAGCTCAACAGCCTCTTCCTTATCCAGTCTTGAAATGATTCCAAAATTGGTAGGTTTTATAATCCATTTATTTCCAAATATTCCAACGAGTTTTTTATGAAGTATTTCATTTGAACTTATTAAGGATGTTTTTTCATTTACATTCAATTTTAGATTTATCGGCTTCCCATCTTTGTTGGTTATTTTGCCCCCTGCTTCTTTAATAATGATATAACCTGCCGCAATATCGCAAAGCCTCGTGGTTTCATTTACATTTATAAATGCATCCAATGCCCCCCTTGCAACATAGCTCATTTCTAAAGCTATTGACCCAAAAAGCCTTATCCTTCTAACTTTTCTATCTTTTATAAAAGCTAAAGTATTGGGCGAAAGTCCGTATGAAAAAACACCCACAGAGGAATCCTTTAAATTTTTGGTTTCTGAAACTCTAATTTGTTTCTCCTGCTTTTCTCCATTTTTCAAAATATATGCTCCTTTTCCATTCTGAGCATAGTAAATATCTCCTGTAGCTATGTTCTTTACAACTCCAACCTCTAAATCACTTAAAGTAGAATTGTTTAACAATTCATCGTAATTCTTATACTTCTCCAAATTTTCACTTTTTATTTTCCCCATGGCCACAGAAACCGAATATATCGGAATATCGTTCAATGCATTGTAGGTACCATCAATTGGATCTAAAACCACAATATATTCTGGCTCATTGTTACCGATTTTTTTCATCCCGATTTCTTCACTTATAAGTATGGCCCCACCATATTTCTCAAGAAAGTTTATAGCTATATTCTCTGCAATAAGATCTATCCTTTTGGTAGGCGTTCCATCTGCCCCTATTTTTACAACTTCATCTGATTTCTCCCATCCTATTAAAGGTTTTACACCCTTTTCTATACTTTCAGTCATTTTTATTGCCATTTCTAACATATCCATTTTTCCACCAAATAATAATCACAATTATATCGATAATATACCATTATACTATAAATGACATGCACCATAGTCGTTCTGCAATATACATCATTATACATCATTTAAAATTTTTTAAGTTTAAATTAAAATCGTACTGAATTCGAGACAGATCGAAGATTTATTGAGACTTATAAATTTTAATTTTTAAATAATACTGTAAGTGTCAAGTTCGCAGAATGACTATAAATAAGTATGAATGAAATAAGTTAAGCTATTAGCTTACTAAAAACTTAAACTGTGGTATATATGCTAATAATATTAGTAGGACTTCCATCTGTTGGAAAATCGACATTTTCAAAAATACTATCTAAAAAATTGGCTGAAAAGGGAATTGACAATATAATATTGGGAACAGACCTGATAAGAGAGAGTTTTCCTGTTTGGAATGAAAAATATGAAGACTTTATAAAAGATTCAACCTATTACCTTATAGATCAGGCCCTAAAAAAATATGTTGTAATAGTGGATGATACCAACTACTACAACTCAAAGAGAAGGGATCTAATAAACCTAGCCAAAGATGATTCCCATTTTATGATATATCTTCATGCCCCACTTGAGGTATTGATAAAGAGAAACATCGAAAGAGGGCAGAAGATCCCAAATGAGGTTATAACAAACATGTTTAATAAATTTGACCTTCCTGGATCAAAATATAAGTGGGATAAGCCAGATATAACAATAGATACCACCAAGAAAATCGACTACGATGGGATAGTGGATAGAATAATCCAGGAAATTAAAGAAGGGAAAAAGGAAAGAAAACATGAAAAATACAATGATAAAGAAAAAGATAAAGAAAAGGAAAATGAAAAAGACCTTATAAATAACGTCGATAGAATAACGAGAAATATAGTCGGAAATTTTATAAAAAATAACAACACGCTTGACAACAAACAGATCAAAAAAGTTTTAGAACTTAGAAAAACCTTTTTAAAAGAGTTTAAACACAAATTAAAAGACGGCGAATCCCGAACAAATACTGATAACATAGAGAATGAATTCAAAGATTTTTTAAAAAATAATTTAAAATAATTAATATTAATTATTAATTAATTAGATCGTAGTATGCCTTTTCGGCCATTTCATAGACTTTCTCTTCATCAACGTTTACCATCTTTCCATCGTTCATTACTATATTACCGTCGATTATTACGGTATCTACATTTCCGTTGAAGGAATAAACTAAATGAGAATATATATTCTCTTTTGGAATTAAGAATGGTTTGTTTAAATCAATAATTGCCAAATCAGCCAAATAACCTTCTTTTAATTCTCCAGTATTTAAACCTAGAGCTCTTGCCCCATTCTTTGTAGCAAAGTCAAATGCCTCCTTTGCATTTACAACAGTCGGGTTTAAATTTACTCCCTTATGTATCAAAGCACAGGACTTTATTTCTTCAAATAGGTTCAAATTGTTATTACTTCCACAACCGTCTGTTCCAAGAGTTATATTTATCCCATTATCCAAAAGTTTTGGAATTGGAGCAACACCTGAAGCCAGTTTTAAGTTACTTATCGGATTATGGGAAACTGTGATGTTTTTTTCTTTGATAATATTGATCTCACTGTCTGAAAGATGAACACAATGAGCTGCTATAACATTTACGTCATTGAAAAATCCAAATGAATTTAGGTATTCAAATGGTCTCATTTTGGTTTTTTCATTTACCATTTTCACTTCATCCAATGTTTCATTCATGTGTATGTGTATTGGAACATCGTACTCCTTTGCCATATCATGTACCTCTGACAAGAGCTCCTTTGAACATGTGTATGGAGCATGAGGACCAAGGGCGGCATTTATCCTTGGGTTGTTCAAATTTTTAATTATTTCAATGGATTCTTTTGCAGACTTTAGCTCTTTTTTTCTTTTTTCTTCATCATCTAAATCTATCATACCATAAGAAAGTGTGGATCTAATCCCAGTTTCATCCACTGCCTTTAAAATAGAGTCTAAATAGAAGTACATGTCGTTAAAAGTTGTTGTTCCACTTTTTATCATTTCTACACAGGCTAAAAGTGTTCCAGCATAGATTATTTTTTCGTTTAACTTAGCTTCAAGTTTCCAAATATGGTCATTAAGCCATTCCATCAATGGCATGTCGTCTGCAACTCCCCTAAATAACGCCATAGGGGCATGGGTGTGAGTATTTACAAGACCTGGAATTATTACTTTATCTTTTCCATCTATTATCTCGGTTTCATCCTTACTGATTTCTGAAACATCTATTTCGCCTATCTTTTGTATGATATTGTCGTTTACCAATAAATCTTGTTTTTTTCCATTTATTATTCCATTTTTTATTAAAATTGAAGCCATTTTATCTCTCCGAAATCTTTAAGACAAATGATTGATTTATGAAAGAAAATTATGAATCAATATTTAATCTAATTATACACTTATTTTGTTTAATCTTATCCCTAAGATTATTTACAATTTTTTGTAAGTCATACAAATCTACTTCATTAGTTCCTTTTAATAAATGATATTCTTTCATACTTTTAAAATTAACATCATTTTGATACGCATCTAAAATTTTCTTACAGAATTTTGTTTTAGTAAATCCATCGAAATCATAAGGTATTGTTCCTTCATAGGTTATGATACTCCCATCTGGAAGATTATATTCAAATCTTTTTAATTTTTTTTCAGAATTGTCAAAAAAATCAGCAACATCTTTTAATTTTTTTGACTGTATTGGTATTCCTATCTGAGTTTTAATTTTATAATATACATTGATAAAAGCTTCTTTAACCGGTTTTAATTTCATATTTCTACTTCTAAATAAATTTAATATGCTATTTCGGCCTTCTCCTCCATAATGTAGTATTTTATAACCATCCAATATTAATTTATTAACTAAATCAATAACCTCTTCTTCTTCCCCTACGGAAAATTGTTTTATTTTCTCATCAATTAAAAATCCATATAATATAGTATTTGATGAATCGATATATTCCGTATCAAAATAAGCAACTTTTTTTTCAAAAAGCCATTCTAAATCATTAGTTAATATAACTAATTCTCCGTCTTTTGCAAATACTTTTGAAAGGGCATCCATTAATATCATTTTAGATAGTCCGTTCTTTATTTTTTTTACTAATTTTTCAGCATGCTCTTTTTTAATATCATCTGGTTTTTTAACTCCCATCTTATAAAGTTCTATAACATGAAATAAACTAAACCCATATTTACATTTTATATTCCAGTATAAGTTAGGAAAATCTGAAACAAATTCGTCTCCAAACTCTTCTATTGCAGAAGTAAGAATATTACAATCCTTTTCATATAAAAATCCTGATTCATATAAATTCTTATATATTTCTTCTCGAGTTTTAGATGATTTAACTGCAAGTTCAAAGTTTGAGGGTATTTTTATCCATTTAGTTTTAATTTCATCATTTTCTATTTCAATTAATGCCATATTGCCATGAGATAAATCATCATCATGAGATGCTACATTAATTATAGGAGTGTTTTCAAAAAGAGTTTCCTTACCGCCATATCTATGTACATGACCACAAACCACCAATAATGGCTTTTTTTCTTTTACAAATTCTAACAATGGTTTAGACCCAATATGCTTTTCTCCATATCTCATGGCATAATCCAATATACTATAAGGAGGGGCATGGGATAAAATAATCATTTTTTTATCTTTATACTTTTTTGCCATATTGTTAAGGTGTTTTTTAACAGTTTTGTCATCAGAAGATAGAATATAGTTAATTGGTGTTTCAGAAGGAGCTCCCTCTAAACCAATGATTACAAAATCGTCAATTACTAAGGGATTGGAATGCACATTATAAACATTTTTATGTTTTGTCTCTATTTCTTTATATATCGGATGATTATCATTACCAAGAACAAAACATAGACCATATTTAGATAATGCGGATAGTTTTTTAAAATACTCTTTTTCATTAGAAAAATAAATTAATCCTTTAACTTCTCCATTTTTAGTAGTATAGTATGGCATATGCTTTTCAAAAAAATTTTTTATATCTTCAAGTGATGGTTCTTTATTTCCATAGTTGTCCATTTTATAGAATATACTCCTGATTACAAAATCATTGGGGTTATTAAATATATAATTAGAAAGATAATTAATTATCTCTTTTTTTGTATATCTTTTCTTTTCTTTTTTAAAATAGAATACGGCCACATCACTTAAAGTCGCAGATGATCTTTTGTCTATTTTCACAGAAGGAGCGTAGTGTATACATTCTTTATTAAATGTATTAAGACTCTGTTCAACAATTTGTTTTAGAGTTTTTTTTGGCAAACTTTCAAATCTATCAATATCATCTCCACCATATAAAATAATGTCGGGATTAATATCTTTTATGATTTCTAAGCATTTCTTTATGGAATGTACCCGTAAATCTGAAAATGCCACAATTCTTAATTTTGATTTGTGCATATTATCACATATATGGTTTATTATCAAATCTTTGTTTTGTAGTATATGGAACATATTAATATGTTTATATATGAATATATTATGTTAAATAATATCACTTTATTGGCTAAATTATGGGTGTTGAGGAAAATAGTGCTTGCATCATATTAAGGAGTGGATAAACCATTTTTATATGGGTGTTTATTTTTTATATATAAATTAAGAAAGTTAAATAAGAAAATTATTTATTTTAAAAATTTTTCCCTACTCCGAGCTCTTCAATTGTAACCAATGGTATGAGCTCGACATTCATTTCCTTTAAGTTGTCTTTTGCCCCTTCCATTCTATCTACGATAACAAAAACTTTTTCAACTATTCCGTTATTTCTCCTTATTTCATCAACTGCCTTTGCAACACTGCCTCCTGATGTCGTAACATCTTCAACAATGATAACCCTATCGCCATCATTTAATTCTCCTTCAATTTTATTTTTTGTTCCATAATCCTTTGCCTTTTTTCTCACAATAAGAAGGTCTTTTTCTGTTTCAAGTGAAACTGCAGTGGCTATAGAGACAGACCCTAACTCTACACCAGCAATTTTTAAGTTCTTATTTTCGAGCTCATTTTCCTTCTCTAAGTATTCTTTAATCATTTTTGCAACTGCCTTTAAAACCTTTGGATTTGTAGTGGCTTTTTTTATATCCACGTAGTATTTGCTTTTTTTCCCTGATGCAAGTACAAAATCACCAAATTTTACACAATTTACATCCTTTAAGAGCTGAATCAAATTTTTCTTTAAAGTGTCATAATCATTCAAAGTATCACCTTATATCTATTTACCTGGAATATCCTGCAGTACACTTCTAATAGTATCGGCTGATAACTTATAAATTATTGTTTATATATTATATTTAACATATAAGATTCATTTAAGATTCATTTTAAAATAAACAGGTGGTTAAATAATGGGATTTATAGAAAAAATGACAATTCTGGTTTTAACTATTTTGTGTATACTTCCTGCCAGTTATGCCATAATTGGACAAGATTCATTCCATATTATAGTAAACGAGGATAATGTAGATAAAAATTACGCTGAAATGCTCATGAAGAACTACTATTCAAACAAGGAAATAGAAGTAGAAGATGGAAATAAATTAAAAGTTAAAGAAACAATAATATACAACGTTCCAACAGCAACCGATAGTTTTGAGATTAAGGACAGTAAAAGCAAACTTTTTGTAGTATTTGAGAAGGATGATAACGACAATAGGATAAGATATAAAAAAGTAGAATATGAAGAAAACCTTGAAACATCCGATATTGGCAAGGAAATAATATTCTTAGGAAAAGCCTACACTATTTTGGATTACGATAAAAATTCCATGCTCCTTGGCAACAAGGTAAAAGATGTAATAGTAAAAGATAAAGATCCACAATTTGAATATGGAGGGTATAAAATTATTTTGGAGGCCATGAATGAAAACGGGGATGAATTGATAATTAATATATCAAAAAATAATGAATCAATAGATCACCCAAAAATACGAGAGAAGAACTATTATAAAATCAAAAACTCCACAATTTCCATATACTACAACGGTACAGAAAAAAGTGGTAAGTACTATTACTTCTACTTTGAAGTTTATGACGCCCTTAAATTAGAAGATGGAGAAAAATTTGATATTAACAATGATTTTAAAGTATTTCTTGATGATAAAAATATCATACTAAGATATGATAATCCTGAGGAGCTCCCTGAAAACTTCGAGTTACTAAACTATAAAGTTAGTGTAGAGAATATTGATGAAAATAACTCCATCGTTTATTTTAACGTTAAATCCACAAACAATTATGAAGTTGAAATGGATGAAGATACAAAATACTTCGGAAACAACATATTTGCAATTAAAAAAGATGACGAAATAAAACTGTACAAAGATGGAAAGCAGTACAGTAAAATAATAGATTACCAAGGTTCAAAGATCCTACTGGACGATGACGTATTAAAAACCAATAGTGATTTAATACTCATTGGAGGTCCTGTTTCAAATAAACTAACTAAGGAGATAGAAAATTATCTAAAAATACCTATTGATAACGAAAATCCCGGAAAAAACAGAGGAGTTATCCAACTTATAGACAATCCTTACAACCAAAAATACAAAATATTGGTACTTGCAGGCTCAGATAGAAACGGTACCAAAGCCTGTGTATTGGCCTTGATAGATGGTATTTACAAAAACCAAGAAACTTTAATGGTTGAATTAGAAGATGGCGATAAAGTCAAAGTTGTAGAATAATCGACAAATCATGTGGTATAACACATGAATTTTAGTTTAATTTATTTTTTAGTTATTCTTTATAACTTATAATTTACTTATTTTTTAATTTTCTTAATGGTGAAAAAATGGTTGAGATAATAGACTTCGACAATATTTCTGTAGTAATTGTTGACAAAGAAATGAAATATACGGGAAAAGAAATAGAACCATTATGGGCATTTAAAACTTTTAATATACAAAAAGACAGTATTGTAGTTTTTAAAGGACCTATGGAAGTAAAAATCGAAGACATGAAGGATTTAAAAGACGTAAAGGAAGAATCAGAATACCAAATTCCAATAAAGTCTTCTGAAAGTATAAACTACATTGTTGAACACTTCGATAATCCTGACTTAAAAATCACGTACTTGAGGCAGAGAATATTGGTTTCCATTGCAAAAGAAGTTATTGAGGAAATGGGAAATATTAGATTGAAGAGGGAAGGGGATGATTTATACTTTGAAGATAAAAAACTTTCAGTTTGTATTGCATGTAGGGGCGTATCCTCTGGAAAAATCCATCTCGGTATAAATGTAAAAACTGAAGGTACTCCAGAACATGTAAATGCTACAGGCTTAAACGATATAGGGGTTAAAAATATTGAAAAAGTTATGGAAAAAATAGCAACTTTGTATGCAAAAGAGATGACAAAAATTGAAAAGGACATGAGAAAAACCATGGTTTTGATTTAAGATCATCCTTCCGGGAATTTTACCTAAATCATCTCTTCATTATCAATATTTAAAGCTATAATTATTCCTCCAGCCTGTACTCTCCTAAGAAGTATTTAAATTAAATACTTACTTCCTTGCCTGCTTTTTCTTCTCTTTAATTCATTACTTATTTCATTCAATATCTTAAGTCTACTTAAAACCCATTCTGGAGATACCTTTATCTCGTCAGGTACTTTATCCTTTGACACCCTCTGAATTAAAACATACGGCGATAGATGTTCTAAAAAATCACATACTAAACTAACATACTGTTTTTCATCTACAGTTTTGTATTCTCCTTTCCAATAAAGTTCTTCTAATTTCGTGTTTTTAACTACAACCAACGGGTATATTTTCAAAGCATCAATTTTAAGCGCTGAAAGAACTTTTGCAGTCTCCATCATTTCGCTCCAGCTCTCATTTGGAAGTCCCAATATAATATGCCCACATACTAAAATTCCCCTTTTCTTACATTCTTTAATGGCGTTAATAATATCGGAAGTGCTATGTTTTCTATTTAAAAATTCCAGTGTTTTTTGATGTATCGTCTGGATCCCTAAATCAAGCCATATCTCATAACCTTTTTTGACGTAATCACCCAAAATGTCCAGTTTTTCTTTTTCAAGACAATCTGGTCTTGTGCCTATGGACAATCCAATAACGTCATCGTACGAAAGTGCAAAATCCCATAATTCTTTTAATTTTTCAACATCTCCGTAGGTGTTTGTCCCAGGATAGAAATAAATATAAAATTTTTCAATTCCCTTATTTTTTTGTCTTTCCATCTGTACTTCGATCTGTTCCTTTAGGGAGTACTTCGAATCACAGTATTTAACACTAATTGGCCGTCCCATCTTTGGGCAAAAAATACAGCCATTTTTATCCAGTGTTCCATCTTTATTGGGGCATGAAAACCCTGCATCAACAGGGATTTTAAATGTTCTATAGGGTTTTGCCTTTTTTGAATAAATTCCATACTGAGCTATTGGAAAGCCTTCGGAATATATTGAGTCTATAATGCTTTTGTCTATATTGTGGTTATAGTTATTGATTTCACAATTTTCACTCTCCATAAAATCACCAAATGTGTAAATTAGCCTATAATCCGCATAAATTAGAATACGGTTTCTGTGAATTGACGTTATAAATAATTATTAAATTTTTCAATTTAGAAGTATTAATATCCAAGAATTAAATTAAAATTTTAAGTGTTAAATATTGCAAAACGACCACATATGTTCCTATTATCAGATTATTTTAGTTAAATTTAAATTATTGTAAGTTTTTATAACTAATATATTAATTGTAATGGTTAGATGAATCTAAGTCATTCTACAATTAATGATACTTAAATATGAATTGTTAAATTTTAAATTAAAATTTAAAGATAACGATTTACGATACTCATCGCAGAATGACTATATATTGGATATTATATTTATACAAATACTTACACTACAGACGATATCTATTATTATGATTGTGTATGATTATAATTAGGTGAAACAATGGAACTTCATAACGATGAGAAAAGATTGTTGAAAGTATTTCAGGATGTTAAAAAAGAAAGCATGTCTGTTGAAGAGCTCTCCAATTATATGGAAAAAGAAAAGATTATGAGAACTGCATTATGGTTATCTGGAAAGGGCCTTTTGAATATAGTTGAAAACAAAACCAAAATTGCAAAAATAACTGAAGAGGGAGAGGAAATATTAAAGTTAGGGCTACCTGAAAGAAGAGTAGCAAACTACTTAAAAGAAAATGGATTAGATTCAATTCCAATTAAAGACCTTGGGAAGATCCTGAAGAAGGAAGAAATAAACCCTGCACTTGGAAACTTAAAGAAAAAAGGTTTAGTAACCATAGAAAAGGGCAATATAAAATTCAAAGATTTAGATTATGCCGATGATGAAGAAGAATTATTAAAAAAACTGGCTTCATTGAGTGAAACTAAGGGATTCACCCAATTGGATGAATATTCACAGGAAGAACTAAAAACCATAGATAACCTTAAAAAAAGAGGGTTTATCACCATAGAAGAAGTAATAGATAGAAAATTGGAGCTCACCGATGAAGGAAAAAAATTCATAAAGAACCCAATTGAAATAAAAGAAGAAATCACGCAGTTGACAAGGGAACACATAATAAGCGGCAAATGGAAAGAATGTCACATAAGACCTTACGATGTTAAAATACCTACAGAAGAAGTTTATCCTGCAAAAGTACACCCGCTAACAAGAATAATTGATGAAATCAAAGAGATTTTAATTGGCATGGGTTTCAAAGAAGTTAAAAACCCTATAGTTGAAACCGAATTCTGGAATTTCGATGTTCTCTTTGAGCCACAAGACCATCCAGCAAGGGACATGCAAGATACGTTCTTCCTAAGATACCCTGATAAAGGTACAGTTCCAGAGGAGCTCCTTAAAAAAGTTAAAGACATGCATGAGGAAGGATGCATAGATGAAAATAAAATATCTAAGGGATGGTGCTATAAATTCAGCGAAGAAATATCTAAAAGAACGGTTTTAAGAACCCATACAACAGTTTCATCAATAAAGTATTTGGCGTCATTATCTGAGGAAGAAAAAGCCGAACCACATAAAGTTTTCTGTATTGATAGGGTATTTAGAAACGAAGCTATTGACTACAAACACCTTCCTGAATTCTACCAGTGTGAAGGAATCATTATGGACGAAAATGTCAATTTTGATAACCTTGTAGGAGTTTTAACTGAATTCTTGAGAAGATTAGGTTTCGAAAAGGTTAGAATAAGACCCGCCTACTTCCCATTTACAGAACCCTCCTTAGAAGCTGAAGTATATATGGAAGGAAAAGGATGGTTAGAGCTCCTTGGTGCAGGTATATTTAGACCGGAAGTTCTAGAACCTTTGGGGATTAATAAACCTGTACTGGCATGGGGTATTGGATTAAGCAGGCTCGCAATGTTAAAATTGGGACTTACAGATATAAGGGACCTTCATAAGAATGATTTAGAATGGCTTAAAAAAGCCAGAATTTAACATGACGTGTTAGATGAATTCCAAATTTATAAACGATCTTATTTCAAATCCAATAGATAATCCCTTTAAATTTTAAAATTTTGTGAAATCTAAAAAATTTCGCACACTACTACAATAGGTAGGTTAAAATGAAGAATTACGATATAAAAAATCTCGATTTTCAAGAATCTATAAAAACTGCATATTTGGAATCATTAAATAGAACTAGAAAAGGGGATAAACCAGAAGAAGTCGAACTTATTAAAAAAAAGATACTTGAGTCAAAAAACATAGTGGTCGCCACCAACAATCCAAAAAAATTTAAAGTAGTAAAGAATATTATTTCAAAGATAGTTAACGCAGATATAAAAATGATTGAAATTTCAACAGATGTTGCAGATTTAACAAGAACACCGGCCATAAATAAAGGCCTAATTGCCGTAGACTCCAAAGATGCAGATATAGTTATTGCAAGAGGAAGGTTGGGGGTTCCAGGCTCAGGTTCGATGCTTGTGATAATGGACAACAAAGGGAGAATACTAACAGGCAGTCTATCCCCATCATCTGTAATACACAAGGAAGACATCGAACAGAGAATAAAAAATGAATTAATTGAAGCATTAAATAGGGTCGGTATAACGGTGAAAGGATGAAGTACGGTATAACAGAAAGCGTAAAAACAATAAATTCTAAAACCAAAGTTAAAGATATAATATATCACATAGTAGAAAAAAAAGCGAACGCAATAAAGTATTTTTTAGAAGGGGAGGAGTTTAAACAGACCGTAGTCTTTGGGGCTTATCTCTGTGGAAACTATATTGCCCATTCACTTACGAGAGATTCAGAAGAAGTTATTCTTGTGGATATTCAACCTCATCTAAAAGATATAATATTTGATGAAAGGATAAAATTTATGGATTTAAACAAGTTTAAATTGAACATGAGAAATGGAAATCTGGATCCAGATTTAATTGTGGATATTACAGGAATCGGCGGTTTAGATTCAGATTTTATATCAAATTTCGATCCAGAAGTACTAATTGTTGAAAATCCAAAGTGTTCATACGACAGGGAAATATTTAAAGTCGATGATTCTTTAGAGAGGCTATGTACCGGTAAAAAAAGAGGAATATTAAATACATATAGATCCTCAAAAATTTCAAAAACATCAGGTACTATGACATTAACTGTTGATACAATACTAGACTCCTGTATGGAAATAAGAGAATTGGATGGAGTACTTTATGCATTACCTGAATTAAAGTACTATGAAGGACTTATTTTTCATGAAAAAGACATTCGTAAATTTTTAAGTGAAGTAAACTCTCCAGCAATAACGGTAAGTTCTTTAGATGATGTTGAAAATGAAGTAGAAGATATAATATGGAAAAACACTTCAAGAATAAATTCATTTGTCGAAAAAATAAAATAAAAATAAATACCGATATTTTTTATATTTTATTAACTGCTATTTCAAGGGCATTCATAAAGGCATCTTTTTCAGGTAGTATAACCGCAACAGGGACCCTCACTATTTTCTCAATACTTGAACTTACAATTGGGGCACAAACTATAGCTTTAGCATCCTCTCTTTCTGCATATATTGCAGCGATTATGCATTCCTCTAGTGAATTTGCAGGATATTCTTTCAGTAGATATTCCTTACCTTTTATTGATATTTTTTTAGTTCTAATTTTATTTAAAGAAGGTCTTGCTGCAATTACTGCTATTTTATCTATGTCGTCTTCGTTACTCTCAAAGCTTTTTATGGTTTCTACAATTTTCTTCAGTGTAGAGACTCTAAAATCTTTTCCATGTACGATTTTATAGATGGTACTGTAAGGAATACCAGATATTTCAGAAAAATCTTTTAAGGGGATATCCAATTCCAAAAGGATTTTTTTGAATTCTTCTACGAACTTTCCAGAGCCTACACTTAGTAAAAGCCTCTCATAAGCTTTCATATTTTCACACGAAATAAAAGATTTTTAAAGGAATGTATGTTGTTTAATTTATACAATATAATCTATACCTAATGAACTTCTAGATTTTTTTTCTGTTTTTGGGATTATTCTTTGAGGTGATTTCCCCCCACCCAATATATTTGGAGATTTTACTCCCGTAATAATGGCCATAACTCTTATACATCCTTCCATAGATGGGTCTATTCTAGAGCCCCATATAACATTTGCGTTAGGGTCCATGCTACTTGTTATACCTTCACCAATTCTATTTGCTTCTCCAAGGGTCAAATCAGGCCCTCCAGTGATGTGTATTATAGCACCTGTAGCTCCTTTATAATCGATGTCTAAAAGAGGGCATTCCAATGTATCCTTTACAATTCTTTCAACCCTATCTCCCTTTGTATCGTAATCTACTTCACCAACACCTATCATTGCAACTCCACCGTTTGACATAACAGCTCTTACGTCTGCATAGTCGATGTTTATTAAGCTTTTCTGGGAGATAGTTTCAGTTATACCTTTTACAGCTTGAGCAATAATTTCATCTGCTACTTTAAATGCCTCGTTCATTGGTAAATTTGGAACAAAATCAACTAATCTATTGTTGTCAATTACAATAACTGTATCACAGCATTCGGTTAGTTTTCTAAGCCCTTCATCCGCCTTTTTTAACCTGGCTCTTTCAATCTTAAATGGGTAGGTAACTACACCTATAACCACTGCACCATTTTCTTTAGCAATTTCAGCTACAACTGGAGCTGAACCAGTACCGGTACCTCCACCCATTCCCGCAGCAACAAATATTAAATCAGCATTTTTTATAACATCTTCTAACACATTTTTAGCCAATTCTGCAGATTTCTTACCTATTTCCGGATATCCTCCAGCTCCAAGACCTCTTGTTAATGTAGATCCTATTAATATTTTTTTATCTGCATCAATATTCTCCAAATGTTGTTTATCTGTGTTAATGGCTATTGTTTCTGCACCTTCAATTCCTATTTCCATAAGTCTATGAATTGTGTTATTTCCTGCACCACCACATCCAACCACAACAATACTTGCATTTCCGAAATCATCTTTGGACATTTGTTTTTGGTATAGTTCATCATTATTTTTGGCAAGTGCTTCTTTAACTAGTCTCATACTAATCCTCCAATTCAATTGAAACTGCCCCATATAATAGAGAGGTTTATTGTAAAGAGTTTTAACATCACATATATATTAATACTTATTTGTTATCTCATACATTTATTATATAATTTTCTTTTTAGAAATCGTAAAGTATATATAAGAACTTTGACTTAAATATAGGTGGCTAGGCCGGGGGGTTAGGCGTCCCCTGTAACCTAAAATCGCCTTATGTAGGGGCCGAAAACTTGGGGGCGGCACAGTTTTTTCTACCATTCATTCCTAGATTTTGCTGTGAAATCCTGTCCTATGGGGTAAGGTGTTGAAGGGAGCTCCTCTGGAGGGAGGAGACAATCCTTCTTCATCCTTCGAACCCCGTCAGGCCCGGAAGGGAGCAGCGGTAGATGGAGCACCAACGCTCATAGGGTAGCGGGATTGAGCAGGATCTAGGGTTTAATGATGGTAGATGGCTGTGTCCACCCCAAGGAAGCCACTTTTTTAATATATGTTAGTTGTTACCAAATGTTAGTTTTGTGAGTTTTGTTATTGGATTAAATTTGATTTCACCCATATTTTTATTTAATTTAAATAAATATTTAGCTATTCTGCAATTAAAAACAGCCTGTGGCGGTATTATGATTATCGGCGTAATTTCAGATACTCATGTTACAGATAGAGTCAGAGAACTACCAAAAGATGTTTTTGAACACTTTTCAGATGTAGATTTAATAATACACTGTGGAGATGTAACCTCCCCCAACGTTTTAGACAGTTTGAAAGATATATCCAATGTTGTCGCAGTTAAGGGAAATATGGATTATATGGATCTACCTGAAAAAGAAATATTGAACATTGAAAACTTTAAAATAGGCGTTATGCATGGGGATGTGATATACCCAAGAGGGGATCTTCTGAAAATGAAATACACGAGTATGGAAATGGGTTTAGATGTTTTAATAACAGGACACACCCACGTACCACTTGTAAAAGAAGTTGAAAATAAAATCCTTCTGTTAAACCCTGGAAGTCCAACTGTCCCAAGGTATCCTCTTAAAACAATTATGAAGCTTAAAATTGAAAACAACAATATAAAAGCTAATTTAATTCCCCTAAATGAAAAATAAAAATTAAAGTTATTTAAAATAGAAATAATTTTAGTTATTTTAAACAAAAACCCTTCGGGTTTTTGTAGCTCTCCGTTCGCTTCGCTCACTCCGATTTAAGTTATTTGGTTTTATTTTATTTGCTAATGAAATAATTTAATTATATGCAGTTGTATATTTTCTTAAGTTTTGAGATTATTTTTTCCTGTTTCTGTTCTACAGTCTTTTCAGAGTATTCCAATGCATCAGTTGGACAGGCCAACTTACAAAGTTCATCTTCCCTACCATAACATCCATTACACTTTACAGCAACCATCTCACATTTATCAATTCTTATAGCTCCTATAGGACAGGCCTCTATACATAAAGCGCATCCTACACATTTCTCCTTATGAAGTACGACTTTATCCCCTATCCTTTCAATTGCATCTTCAGGGCATACCCGTAAGCACGGGTTTTTTTCACAGTGCATACATTTTATAGAGATGCCCTCAATAACAAAAATCCCATTGTCAGGACAGATTCTTTCGCATTTCTTGCAGTCAATACATAATTCAACATTAGGCATAAGTTTCATAATGTCACCATCCCAAAGGGAGATTGAAAATTTTATTTTATAAGTATTTATATTAAAACTAGTTACGGCCTAGTTTTAGCTGGAACAAGCAATTTAGATATAAAGTTCTTCTTACTTTCTTTTTTAAGTTCTTTGTTTGGGCTTAATTTGGCCATAGTTTCGAGATTTTTAGATCTTTTATCAAATATAAGATCTTCCACACCAACTACATCTAAACATCTTTTTGTACATGCTTTAACACAGGCCTGTTCATCTCTTCCAATACATAGTGTACATTTATGAGCCTTGTCTGAAACTACAATTGCACCAAACGGGCAGGCTATTGCACAAAGTCCACAGCCTATACAGACATCTTCGTCTAAATAAACTATATCTCCTCTGAATTCAATTGCATCAACAGGACATACTTCCTTACATGGTGCAGAAGCACAGTGTTGACAAACTATTGGTAAGTATTTATCATCATGTTCTAAAATACTAATCCTACTTATCCCGTGGACTTCCATGCATGACTTTACACAATCTCCACAATTGTCGCAGGTATCGGTAATCATCATTATCTTCTTCATGAAAACACCTTTATGTAATGTTGTGAGTAAAAACTGGTTCTATAGATCCATTCTATGAAAAATAAATAAAGAAATATTTTATTCGAATTAGTGTTTTAATCGATTCCTAACAATTTGCATCTTTCATCAACATCTTTTTGCAACATTTCAATATCTTCGTCGGTTAAATGCCTGTATCTCTTCTGTAATTTTATGTATTCTTTTAATGGCACTCTTTTTGCAGGTTTGTATGTTACTCTAAATTCACCATTTTCTATTTCATACAATGGCCATAATCCAGTTTTAACTGCTAATCTTCCTATTTCCACAGTGTCTTCTGCGTTATATCTCCATCCTGTTGTACATGGTTGTAATATCTGGATATATGCAGGTCCTTCAATTTCACATGCTTTTTTAACTTTTTTCATAAAGTCTTCAGGGTAACTTAAACATGCTGTAGCAACGTATGGAATTCCGTGAGCTGCCATTATCATAGGCATGTCTTTTTTAGGCATGTCTTCTCCCCTTATGACGCTTCCAGCAGGGGATGTTGTTGTTGAAGCCATTAATGGAGTAGAACCACTTCTTTGAATTCCTGTGTTCATGTAAGCTTCGTTATCGTACATTATGTAAACCATGTCGTGTCCTCTTTCCATGGCACCACTTAAAGCTTGGAAACCGATATCAGCAGTACCACCGTCTCCACCAAATGCAATTACATTTATCTTTTTATCAGCATACTTTCCTCTTTTTCTTTTCAGAGCTCTGACCGCACTTTCCATTCCACTTGCAACTGCTGCAGCGTTTTCAAATGCAACATGTATCCAAGGAACTCTCCAAGCTGTTTCTGGATAAGGTGTGGTCATAACTTCTAAACATCCTGTAGCGTTTGCAACTATTGTATCTTTTCCGGTAGCCTTTAAGGTCAATCTTGCAACAATCGCAGCACCACAACCAGCACAGCCCCTATGTCCTGGAGCAAAGTACTCTTCTCTTGAAAACTGAGATTTACCAGTCATTATATCACCATTAAATGTTAGTAAAGGAAATTAAGAAAGGAAATATAGTTCGCTGAATTCTACTAATTATTCTTCCTGTAATCCAACCCACTTTGTTTCTCCGTCTTCTGCATTTTCAGCATGTTCCATTATATCCTTAATATCCTGAATTCTAATATCTCTTCCACCAAGACCTACTATGTAATTAACTGTTTTTTTGTCCTTTAAGAATGAAGCCAAGTCCAGATAAACTGCTCCTTTATTTGTCCCGAAGCTAATATCCTTATCAAGTATAGCGACATTCTTAGCATTCTTTAAAGCTTCCCTGATGTGTTTTATTGGTAAAGGTCTGTAGCATCTTATTCTTAGTAATCCGTATTCCTTGCCTTCCTCTTTCATCTGGTCTATAACTTCTTTTATAGGGCTACATACTGAACCTAATGCTACAAGTACTGTTTCAGCATTTTCTATGTTGTAAGTTTCTATCAATCCATTTCCGTAGCTTCTTTTGAATTTTTCTGCAAATTCGTCGTGGATATCCATAATTATCTTTTCGGCATTATCCATTGCTTTTTGAACCGCATATCTTGATTCCATATAGCAGCTCGGAACTCCAACAGGTCCTTGTGTAATTGGTCTGTCAGGATCCATGTATGCATGTTTAGGTTCGTATATTCCCACAAAGTCTAAAACATTTTCTTGTTTAGGCACTGTAACAGGTTCAACTGTATGGGTGAGTATAAATCCATCTAAGTTAACCATTACAGGTAATAGAACATCTTCATGTTCGGCAATCCTGTATGCTTGAATTATTGTGTCTAAAACTTCCTGATTGTTTTCCGCATAAAATTGAATCCATCCAGTATCTCTCTGAGATATACTGTCTTGCTGATCGTTCCAAATGTTTATAGGTGCTGATAACGCCCTGTTTGCATTCATCATAACTATTGGTAATCTCATACCTGAAGCCGCAAACAAGAGCTCATGCATTAATGCGAGACCCTGTGAAGCAGTTGCAGTAAATGTTCTTGCACCGGTTGCACTTGCACCGATACATGCACTCATTGCGGAATGTTCACTTTCAACTTTTATGTATTCCGCATCCAGCTCCCCATTGGCAACAAATTCAGCAAGTTTTTCTACACATGTTGTTTGTGGTGTAATTGGATAAGCTGCAATGACATCAACATCACATAATTTTGCAGCCTCTGCAGCAGCAGAAGTTCCTGTAATAATCTTAACCTCACACATCCATATTCACCCTATATATTTTTAAGTATTTTAATTAATCGTCATTTAATTAAAGTGTTTTTAAGTTATTTCTCTTCCCTAACCTTTGTTATTGCATTAACCGGACATTCCCTTACACAAATTAAACATCCCTTACAGTAATCGTAGTTTATGTCAAATTTTCCATCTTTTTCTTGAATACAGCCTTCAGGACAGAATATGTAACAGTTTTCACACATTACACACTTATCTTTGTCCATCACTGGTTTAAAAACTCTCCAACTACCTGTTTTGTTTTTAATAGAATTACCTGGTTCGTATATTATCGTACCTATAGTAACCATAAAATCACCTATAATTTTGAGATAGTTTAAAACATGTTTATTCGGCACTAACTATCGTAATCACAAAGCATGTTTTAGCATGTTTATTTAGTTTTTATTCTATTGTATGCCACTTCTGCAGCTTCTGCGTTTTTCTGTCCAAGTTTTCCGGGGAAAGTTTCAAGAATAGCTTTTTTGAGTGATTCAAGAGTTACCTCATTGGTAGCCCCTGCAAAAGCTCCCAACATTGTGGTGTTTACAATAGGTAACCCTAAAACTTCCAAAGATATTCCTGTAGCATCTATTGGATAAACCTCATAATCATCCATTTTTACATCTTTTAATGTGTTTATGATGAGTTTTCCGCCCTTCTTTAAACCGCTTGTAACATCTACTGTATCCAAAAGAGTTGGATCCTGAACTACGACATAATCAGGTTTGTAAATTTGACTTCTTAATCTTATTTTCCTATCATCTATTCTTGTAAATGCCATAACCGGAGCTCCCCTTCTTTCGACACCAAAGAAAGGAAAGGCCTGACAAAATTTACCATCAAAAAAAGCTGCTTTTGCTAATATCTGTGCAGCAGTAACTGCACCTTGACCTCCTCTTCCGTGGAATCTAATTTCAATCATTACTTCACCTCAATAATACGTTACCATAATAACCGTCATTATTAATCATTATAATTTTGTTATATATAGGTTTTTATTGTTAGTCAAACGTCGAAATATATTTTTGCATAATATTTAAATAATATATTGGCCTTAAGTTTTTAGTTCTTTTTGAGATAGTTTTATAACGAGTATATATACATTATTTGTATATTTGTATACTTCTAACATGATTGGCATAGGGATATCATGAAAGATATAAAAAATATAAAAAACATAATAACTGATGAAAAAATAACCAACTACTTTGAAAGAACCGAAGAAGCAATAGAGATTATAAAGAAAGGTGTCCCTCCAAAAAGAAGTCTCCTATATGATGTAGCATTAGACTATCTCTGTATGATTGAATGTTATTTTAAAGACGCAAAAGCATTTATAGAAGAAGGAGATTATGTTAATGCATTTGCATCATTAAATTATGCTTATGGTTGGATAGATGCTGGAGCTAGATTAGGAATCTTCAATGTAGGAGATGACGACGTGAGATTTACGCTGGCAAAATAATAAAAAATTAAGAGCTCATAAAGTTAGAGCTATGAACTACTACGAAACTAAGTTTCGTTTAAATATTTGGTGAGACCGATGGGAAATTATCATGTAACGCTACAGGCGGCATATACTGCAAAGAATATTGAAGATGTTGAAGATGCCATAGGGGTGGCCATATCCCAAATTGGAAAACTCCTAAACAGAAACAATTTAGATTATGTGGATATTGACGTTGGATTAACAATATGTCCTAAATGTGGAGAACCTATAGACTGCGTACTGGTTGTTGCAAGAACTGCAATAGTTGGTATTTTACTATCTATGAAAGTCTTTAATGCCGAAAGTCCAGAACATGCTGTGAGAATAGCAAAATCAGCAATTGGTAAAGCTTTAAGAGACATTCCCCTTGAAGTTGTAGATGTTGTTGAGATTTAATCAAATCCTTTATATATTTTTTATATATTTTTACTACTGTATCATCGAAAAGTATATATACTATTAATATGATTATTAAGTGAGTGTGCGGAGGTGGCCCAGCCTGGTACGGCGCGGGACTGCTAATCCCGTTGGGCTTTGCCCAACCCGAGTTCAAATCTCGGCCTCCGCGTCATTGTTTTACTCTTTTATCTGGCTTTATTTTATTAAATCCGATATGGTTTTAAGTGTCTATTTTTGAAGATCTCAATAATTTGTTTAAAGGACTACTAAAAAGTGGTTAATACCAAACAGGATTATATTTTGATACGGTAGTTAGATATACAACTTTAAGACTTAATTTCTATTTTTTGCCCCTACTTCAAACTTAACTAAATTTTAGTAAATCATATTTATCAACTTTAAACACTTTTAAAGCATTCTCTATCAAAACATCGTTTTTATCAAAATTTCTTTCGCTTCGAATTCGTATATCCTCGGAGCTCCGATATTCATACATACTTTCCAAATTTTTTACAAAGGTTTATCTTTAAAATATGATCCATTGCCTTTCAAGTACCTAACTCCCAACATACTGCCAAGTTCCTCCCCTAAATCAATTGTCCATGTGTATTTAGATCGTTCATTCCATTTTTTAAATGCTTCATCCTTATGTCTAAGAAAATCTTCATCAGTACAGTTATTCACATTCATATAATGTTTTACAAGTGTACTGTAGTCCAGCTCTCCCTTATTTGCCAACACCTCTGCAAAACCTAAATGTTTTATCATGTGGCAGTTAGGGCACAACATTATAAACCTCTTAAACTTCTGTATCTTGTTAATATCATCATATTCCCATTCCTCATGCATGTGCAGGCCTTTTTCCATAGATATTCCACATATTTCACACCTGTATCCTGCCCTTATAACCTCCTTTCTTCTTATGTTATACCATTGTTCTTTTGACATTAACATTCTGATATTGGCACCCCAAGAACCAGACGGTACGAGCTCTATTTTTAGTTTTAAATCTTTCATAATACCCCACACTAACTAGATGATATTAATATCCTAAAAAATAAACTTAATAAAAACACTTTTTAAAAAAGTAGGTTATAATATTATGTATAACAATCATATTTATTGTTCGAGGGGTGTAACCATGTTTGGAATATTTGATTGGGTCATAACCGCTATTATAGCTGCATTATTACTTTGGATCATAATTCGTTTAATATTCAATATAGTAGTGTCATTTGTGAAGCTCGTTAGTTTTATTATTGGTCTTGTAGTGGTAGTATATATTTTGAGTATTCTCATCTAAAAATAACGACGAAAGTACAACTACGATATGCTTTTAATTTTTAATTGGGCCGGGATTTACATAAACCATGCAATGTTTTGCATTGTATTTTTTTTCGATTTTTTCATGAACTTTTTCTGCAATATCGTGTGCTTCTTTTACCGAAAGATTTTCATCAACTGCAATTTCCACATCTACATACATTTGATTCGCATAGGTTCTTGTTTTTAAATCATCAACACCCATAACGCCTTCTGTATCCAATATATCTTGTAAAATACATTTAACTACTTCTTCATCTGCTGCACGGTCTATCAATTCATTAACTGCCTTTAAGTAAATTTCAACAGCTGCTTTTATAATCCATATGCAAATTACAAGAGATGCTATAGGGTCCAACATAGGAAAGCCTAAACGTGCGCCTACAATCCCTACAACGGTTGCGATTGATGATAATGCATCTGAACGATGGTGCCATGCATCTGCAATCAAAGCTGAACTTCCAATTTTTTCAGCCCATTTAATTGTGTATCTATACATCCATTCCTTTGTGATGATCGAGAGTATCGCAACATAGATTGTAATTTCTGCAGGTATTATGGTGGTTCCTTGTAGAATAAGCTGAACTGCGTTGTATCCGATTACCAGCCCTGTTGCAAGTAAAACAATTGCCAGTATTTTTGACACAACTGGTTCCAATTTTTCATGCCCATAGGGATGGCGCTTGTCTTCAGGCTTACTTGCTAACTTAATTCCAATAAATACAATAATTGTACTGAAAACATCAGATAGGGAGTGTATACCATCTGCAATCAAAGCACTACTTTGTCCTACAATTCCTACAATTACTTTTAAAGCGGACAGTAATACATTTACAGCAATGGTAACTTTTGAAACTCTTTTTCCAACATCCACCCTTAAAGTTGCCGAGGTGTTGTAAAAGCTGTTGGATTTTTGTTTAATTTTTTGTTTCATCCTATCACCTATATTGTCTGTTAAATTTATGATATGCCCAAGAAGACCGTAAAGTGATTTTCATACAATGGAATAATAAAACATCTAAAATTACCTTTACTCGATAATAATATATAAATATATTATGTCATATACATCCAACCAACAAAATAATGAAATTGTTAGTTTAAAATTTCCGGACGATTGGGTACTATGACGAGACACTACTGCAAAGATTGGTTAACAAAAGAAGAACTAAAAGAGTTTATAGATGCTGTAAAATATCCACACCATAGATTATTTTTCAAAATGCTTTATGGAATGGCTTTAAGGGTTTCAGAGTTGCTAAATGTTAAAGTCAGAGATTTAAATCTAAAGGAGGGAGTCTGTAAACTATACGATACAAAGACCGAGCGCTTCCAACTGTGTATAATTCCTGAGTGGCTCATTAACGATATTTCACAGTATATTCGAGATAACAATTTGCAGCCAGAAGATGATCTATTCAACTTTAAAAATAGGACTTATGCATGGGAGCTCGTAAAAAGATACACGAAAGATGCGGGGATAAAAAAGGAACTTTCAACACACACATTTAGAAGGTCAAGGGCATTACATCTTTTAAATGATGGAGTACCTCTTGAAAAGGTTTCAAAATACCTAAGGCATAAGTCAATCAATACCACCATGCATTACCTGAGAATTACTGTTGAAGATATTAAGAAAGAATTGAACAGAATAGGGGACTGGTATGACTTATAAAACATATTATACTCCAAAATATTTATCTAAAAAAGAAGTTGAAAAGTTGATAAAAGATGGGGTAGATGAAATAGTTATGCCAAAATCAGTTTACGAGCTCATGGAAAGAAAGAACAAGAATGCCCTTAACAGGTTGCTACTATTTGGAGTAGATGTAAAGATAAGTAGTAAAGTTGGAAGACCTAAAAAAATAGATGAACAAGTTAAAAACCATACTGTAGAATTGATAAAAGAAGGTTGGAGTATTAGAGAAGTAGCAAAGGAATTAGGTTTAAAAAAATCGACCATATGGGATAATATCAAAGATGATTTAGAACACATTAAGAAAGAAAGACTAAAAAATTTAATCTACGAGTACAAGGAGCTCCTAATTAAAAAGGATAAATATAACGAATATGTTCAGACGTTGTTTAGTGAATTGGAGATTTATGTAAATAACGACCAACTGGAGAATGCAGAAAAAGCTTTGAAAGAGATAATCAATTATGTAAACTTGACGAAAAAGAATAATCCATTTAATAAAAAATAGTTTTGTTCAACCGGAAACTATTTTACATCCTCCATTGGTATCAAAACTTAATGGGAGTCACACGTATATTCAAAATACATGTTGGAGTATCTTATATTAACATATCTAATCCAAATATATTGTGCGAAGCTATAATGTTTTACCACCACCCTTACTTTACTCGGATACGACAATATAGGGATTATTTCCGAAAGACTTATATATTTCTTTTTTCAAAATTAAAAATATAAAAGATTGAGGTGAGTTTATGGCAGAGCTTCCAGTTGCTCCAGTTGTAAGAATATTAAAAAAAGCAGGTGCTGAAAGAGTAAGTGAAGAAGCAGCTAAAGTATTTGTAGAAGCTTTAGAAGATATCGCATTAGATATAGCTAAAGAAGCTGCAGAATTATCAAAGCACGCTGGTAGAAAAACTGTAAAAGTTGAAGACATTAAAATGGCTTTAAAAATGTAATTAAGCTTTTTTTCTACATATTTATTATTTATTAAGGTTATTCGAAAAACATTAAATATTGTACGTATAAGTAACTTCAATTTAGTTTCTTTTTATTTGAAAATCTAATGATTTTTAAATCCCTGAAGACCTTCGGTTTTCGGTAGGTTATATTGTTCTTCATGTTGTAATTAGAATAGTGTGCAGTTTTAAACATAATGCCCATCTAAATTTAAAAACTTAATAAATCATTCAATACCCACCACTATCGCAGTATAATAAAATTTTATATATTTGTATATCATACTATTTAGGAAATCGAGTAAATCTCTTTACGAACTTGTTGCTGACTCACAAAAATTTGAAGAATTTTTGTTGAGTCGAGGCAAAACCTTCGGAGTTTTGCAAACTCATATAATCACAAATTTTATATTTTATAAACATTAGAGGGTTTAACATGAAAGTAATTTTCGCATTAGGTGGTTCAGTTTTAATGCCTAAAGAAGGAGCATCTGTGGAAAAAATCAAGGAATATACTGAAACATTCAAAAAAATAAAAGATATGGGCCATGAGATGGGAATAGTTGTAGGTGGAGGATATACTGCAAGAAACTATATTTCAGTTGCAAGAGAATTTGCAAATGAAGCCTTTTGCGATGAAATTGGAATAATGGCCACAAGAATGAACGGTATGCTGTTGATATCTGCCCTTGGAAACTACACAATTAAAAAAATTCCAGAGAACTTCAAAGAAGCGGAGCTTATCATGAATTTAAATAAAATTGTTGTAATGGGTGGAACCCATCCTGCACACACCACAGATGCAGTTGCAGCATCCTTTGCAGAATATATAGATGCCGATTTACTCGTCATAGCTACAAACGTTGACGGTGTTTACGACAAAGACCCAAGAAAATATGATGATGCTAAAAAGCTTACTAAAATAACCACAACAGAGCTCTTAGACCTCACTGGTTCAGCTTCCATAAGTGCAGGCTCTTCCAGTGTTGTGGATCCTTTGGCATCTAAAATTATAGATAGGGCAAAATTAAAAACCCTGGTAGTTGAAGGAACCCCTGAAGAAATTTTAAATGCTATTTTAGGAAATCATAGTGGAACTACCATTGTTTCAGAATAACAATTTTTTGGTGTTTGGTGAAATTATGGAAAAACATAAACATTGCATAAATTGCGGATTGTCGATCCCTCCTGAAGAATCCTTCTGTTCACAGAAGTGCAAGGAGGAATACATAAAAAAGAGAAAAAAGATTATGAAAAACCAGCAGATATTTTTTGTTACCATGTTGATTATACTTGCGATTTATGCGTACTCGGTTTTGTTATAATCATGGAAATTTTTTATAAATTTGTTTCCTATGCAAAACCTTATAAAAAACAATTTTTCTATTTTCGTATTTAAAACCTATTCTATAATCTCCAACCTAATTCGATAATAACTATATGCACCTTTTAACTTTTTTACATTTGGGATTTCAGATAAATTATTTTTAAATCTTTTAAATCTTTGATAAAAGATTTTTTAAAAGATACTTCCATTATATCACTATTATAATAAATTTTTAGCAGTTTCTAAATTAATTTCTTCCTCATCTTCGATTTCTTCCATAGCCTTTAAAAGTTCATAATCTAATAACAATTCTTCAATTTTTTTAAATATTTTATAATCTAAAATAACCCCTTTGATATTTCCTTTTTCATCGGTAAGGTATGATTGGACAATATTCATATGACCACCATTATTATTTGTTAAGTAGGATATTATTCGAAATATGTGATAGTTTCGAAAAATGTGTTATTTTATAACTCCCTGCACAACCGATAAGTTTATATACTAGAATATACATCTTTACTTTGCAAAGGAAATAGAAGCGGGGTAGGGTAGCCAGGCCCATCCCGCCGGGCTCATAACCCGGAGATCCGAAGTTCAAATCTTCGCCCCGCTATATTATTTTATATTAAGTTTAAATACGAGCGTAGCGAGTATTATTTTTGATGCAACTTTTTTAAAAGTTGCGTTCTAAATCTTCGCCCCGCTATATCAGACAATTTTCGTTCTTTTTGATTTTAAATTCAATTAAAGCGTTTTTAAGATTGTTGTAAGTTTTTTCTGTTTTCGTAGTATTGTAAACATTTGTTGTTTTACTTTGCGAACGAATAGAAGCGAGGTAGGGTAGCCAGGCCTATCCCGCCGGGCTCATAACCCGGAGATCGGTCGTTCAAATCGACCCCTCGCTACCAAGTTTTGTTTTAGATTAAATTTCTTTTTTGTTAAAATTTATAGGAATATGTTTATTAATTTGTAAATTTAAATAAATTAATCTATTTATTTAAAATTAAACAAATTCCTTCGGAATTTGTAGCTCTTCGCTTCGCTACGATTGAATAAAAACTGATGTTTATAACCTTTCGAACTTTTTTTGAAAATAAAAAAATAGATATAAGAAATTTAAATCATTTCTAATAATGCTTTTGCAGCTTCTCTTGTTGCTTCTCTGTCGCCACCTGCAACAACTAAAACATCGTTTCCGTTTGCTGCACCTTCAACAACAGCTAATGTTGCTGGGCTTGTGTTGTCAATTGCAACTTTACCAGCGTCTACTAATTCTTTTGTTAATGCGTTTACAACTGGTCCACCAACTAAGATTAAGTTTTTGTCAGCAGTATCTAATGATACTTCTGAGTCCAATTTTGCAATTGGTGCTGTTAATTTAACTGCTTGTTGTGCATCTGCTAAGATGTCTTTTAATCTAACATCTGCGTTTAATACTGTTGCTTTTTGACCAATGTCTAATGTTACTTCTTTTGATTCGTCCATCAAGAATTTAACTTTTAATACGTCGTTCTTGTCTTCGTCGTCAAATACTAATTTGAGATAGTTTGCAATATCTACTTCGTCTCCATCGTCTAACTTCTTCTTCTTGTCTCCAACGTATTTTAATGCAATACCTA